>OMJG01001968.1_pt1 | contig 10812 bp, 10 predicted proteins | sample 1646431 | NCBI WGS metagenome assembly OMJG01 (sample SAMN03771674, study PRJEB25209) | food metagenome | isolation source: Cotija cheese | place: Mexico:Jalisco,Michoacan | collected 2011-12-12 | reverse complement strand
GAATGATAGAGCTACGTGACCAAGAATGGCCATCACTAAACCGATAATAGTTGTTGATGCTGCTTGTACTTGCGCGTCATGGTTTTTCGTCAAGATAGCTTGCAAGGTGCTCGCAACCATTAGGGCGAATACCATCAAACCCATAACTAGTCCCATTGAAATACTCGTTGTGCCAAGTAAGCTGGCTACTAATATGGCAAAAATAGCCATACCTAATATTGGATAAAATCCTTTTTCATTTTTGTCCTCCTAAAAAATATCTAGCTAGTAACTGTTATAGATTACAAGACGAACGGGTCTTCCATAATACCTGTTAAGCTTGTTGGATCTTGAACGTTGGTATCACGACCTTCTTCTGGTAAATCATTGGCCGATGCTGGTTGTGCAGGTTCAGTTGGTACATTGAGGTCTGCAGCACCACGTGCATTTGCTTCACGGTTAGCTTGGTCTGAATCTCTCGGTGTAGGAGTTAAATCAACATCATGCATATCAATACCTAAAGCTTTCGCTACTCCTTCACCATATTTAGGATCTGCTTGATAACAATTGTTGATATGACGGTGCTTAATTTGTAACGTAGCATCACCCATTGCACGTGCTGTATTTTCAAATAAAACTAACTGTTGTTCTGCAGTCATTCGGTTAAATAAAATGCCTGGTTGAGTGTAATAGTCATTATCATCCCCGCGGAAATCGTAATAATCTACATCACCTGCATCCATCGGTGGTTCAGCCATATCTTTATGATCTTTCCAGTTACCATATGAATTTGGCTCAACATGGATTTGTCCACCACCATTTCCATCCATACGAGCTTGACCATCACGACTATACGGGTGGAAATCTTTTACACCACGCGGATAGTTCACTGGGATTTGATGATAATTAACACCAATTCTGTAACGTTGTGCATCCGGATATGAGAATAAACGTGCTTGTAGCATTCTATCTGGTGAAACACCGATACCTGGAACTAAAGCGGCAGGGTTAAATGAAGCTTCTTCAACGTCTTGGAAATAGTTTTCAGGATTTTTATTTAATTCCATTTCCCCTACTTCAACAAACGGGAAGTCTTCTTTTGGCCATACTTTCGTTAAATCAAACGGATTAAAATCTACTTGTTTAGCTTCTTCTTCAGTCATAATTTGGAAATACAATGTCCATTTTGGATATTGGCCAAATTCAATCGCATCAAATAAGTCGCGTTGATGTGACTCTCTATCTTCTGCAATAACTTGGGCTGCCTCTTGGTCAGTTAAGTTTTGAATACCTTGTTGAGAACGGAAGAAGAATTTCACCCATACACGTTCATTATTCGCGTTAATTAAACTATAAGTATGCGAAGAAAAACCATGCATAAATCGATAAGAAGATAGGATACCACGGTCACTCATTGTAATCGTCACTTGATGCAGTGATTCTGGTAGTGATGTCCAAAAGTCCCAATTCGTATTAGAACTACGCATATTTGTTTTTGGATCACGTTTAATTGCACGGTTCAAATCAATAAAGTGTTTTGGATCTCGCAGGAAAAAGACTGGTGTGTTATTCCCGACCATATCCCAGTTACCTTCTTCTGTGTAGAATTTAAGTGCAAAACCGCGAATATCACGCTCAGCATCCGCACCACCGCGTTCAGCTGCTACCTCAGAAAATCGTGCAAACATTTCTGTCTGTTTACCTACTTCAGAGAAAACCTTCGCTTTAGTATATTTTGTTACCGTAAATGTACCAAATGCTCCAGACCTTTTGCATGCATACGTCTTTCTGGAATAACTTCTCGAGAGAAATTCGCTAGCTTTTCTTGTAGCCAAGTATCTTGTAATACGCTTGGTCCACGACGACCAGCTGTCATGGTATCATCATTATTAATCACCGGTGCCCCTTCATCAGTATGCATTGCAGGGTTACCAGGGACCACTTGGTTTCGGCTTACACTATTTTTTACTAGTCCGTTTTTAGACATTAGATTATTCAAAATAAAACCTACTATTTTTGTTCCTTTAAGGGTAACACTAGCTAGAAACCCACTCAGAAATTTTGCTTATTTAAAATAAATAAAAAATATTTTTCTTATATAATGCCTTGATTAATATGTATTTACCTAACTTATAGATGACGTGATTATTTTCAAAAAGAACAATCATGTACAAAAAGCGTTCATATGAACGCTTCTAAAATACTATTATTTATTTCCCTAACATATCGTAGCGACCTTTATGTAAGTATCTTATCGTTTCACCACCTGGTAGTGGAGGTAAGCCTAATGAATCTTCTCTAGTAAATGCTTCTTTTAGTCCCTCTGTCCATGAGACATATTCAATATTTTCTGGGCTAATTTCATGGAAAATTTCATTTCCACGTCCTTCTTGAATCTTAAGTCCAAATTGTGGATCTATTAGCGTACCACGGCCAACAACAACAATATCAGTATAATTCTCTACCGCATCTTTAGCACTTTCTTCGTCAAAGACACCACCCACAGCCAATAATTTGGTTTCATCGTCTAAGACATTTTTGAATAATGTAGCGTAGGATTGGTCAACTCCACTTGGTGTAGATGCATAACCACCCCATAAAGATAAGTGAATATAGTCTAGCTCATTTTTAACGATTTCAGTTACTAAAGCTGTCGCTTCTTTGTAGTCATAGCCTACTTCTGAACCATGAATTTCTTCAGGGGTAAGTCGATAACCAATAATAAAATTACTTGGTGCTTCTTCTGCTACTACTCGTTTCACTTCTTTAACTACTGCTAATGGAAAGGCCATACGTTTTTCAAAACTTCCACCCCATTTGTCAGTACGGTGGTTAGACAGTACTGAGAAGAATTGCTGAATTAAATAATGATTAGCACCATGTATTTCCACACCATCAAAACCTGCTTTAATCGCTCTTGACGTAGCACGACCAAAGTCTTGGATAATATCTTCAATTTCTTGTTCGGTTAATGCGCGAATTGGGTAAGACAAGAAATCAAAGTCGATAGCTGAAAGTGCAACAACATCTTGTCCTGAAAGGGCTTGTCCAACAGCCGCTCGACCAGCATGATGAATTTGTAAGATAGCTTTGTTACCATCTTTTTTTATAGTAGTAGCTAATTTAGTTAAACCGTCCAAGTGCGCATCAGAATAAGCGGCTAATTGTTCAGGATATCCTGGATGGTAAGCTGGCCCACCATTTTCACTCACATAATGAAATTCAGTGACGATTAAGCCTCCTGATTGCGACCGGGCACCGTAATATTTCAAGGTATCGTCGCTCACAAATCCGTTGCGTTTACCGGATTGGGATTGCATGGGTGACATGGCTACCCGGTTATTTAAAACGGCTCCGTGACGTAGGGTTACTTTGTCAGTTAATTTTTTTGTCATTCTTCTAGCTCCTTTTAGCTATTTATTGTCATCTTCTGCTTTAAATCATAAAGAATTTGTAGAATATGTAAAATAAATCGACTTGAGTAAGCTAACTGATTACATGATAAAAGCCTATGCCACATTTCTGTCAACATAGGCTTTCAACCTAATTAATACGCTATATCTCTAAAATTTGCTTGAACAAACTCAGCTTCCTGACTTTCATCAAATAAGCCATATGCTTCTCCGATATTACCATCTTGCGCGTTCCACACATAGTTATGGGCATAGACGGCATTAGAAAAATCACCTGCATCCCAAGCACTCAAAATTTCAATGAAGAATGGATAGTGGACAGATTCGCTAAATGCCTCAGCTTGTTCAAGCATGATAGAAATTCTTTCTGGGGTAATTTCTAAAGCACCTTGCTTTGAATCAGCCAAAATTTTTTGATGTGTCATATAGTGAATAGCCGTTAAGAAAGTACTTTCTTCCGTGATATCTAGATAGATCCAACTATCATATAATTCCCTACCTAATAAAACCTTTGTTTCTGCTTCTGAAGCCAGTGCCTGTTGAATCTCTGACGCCACACTATCATCTGATCCAGAAGATTCCCTCTCTTGTGATTCAGATGAGCTACTCTCCGCCGAACTAGAAGCTGATGATTGCGAACTTGATGATGATGCTACTGAACTGGTTGAAGCAGATGAACTCCCAGTTTCTGCATCACTAACGCTAAAATATACCACTGCAACGATAGCCCCCGCCAATACAAATGATAAGAATATTAATAATGCGCTCAATACCTTCTTCAATGAAATATCCTCCCAAAACTTTTCCTCAATAATATCTACTCACTTAAATACCTAATTTGCCATTCCAACAAAAATTGAATTTTTGCTTGGAAATAAACTAACTTTTAAAGCTAGAAAAATAGCCATTTAATGACCCACCCAATAATACCTGCCCAACCAAGTGCTGACTTTCAGTCAAATTTATGACGTGTCACTTTATGAATTACTTTCAACTTGATCCTCCCAATTAGACCTTTCAGTATTTTTTAATATGTTTCATTATTTTATCATATAATGGTCTGACATTTAGTTTTTTAATTTTACAAAGACGATTTTTCTATCATTTGAGCGTTCTGAGTCGAATTGATAACCGTCTGAGCAAAATTCTTTAATAGCTACTATATCTCTAATTTGATTTTCCGCTAAGAATTGCAGCATCTTCCCTCGTCCTTTTTTCGAAATAGTAGCATGTTTTTTTACACCACTCGCTTTTGTCGCATCATATTCATAGAACTCAAAATCAATCCAAATGTAGCGTTCTTTATCCAACATAGCTGAAAACTCTTGGCTAGCTAGATTTAAAATAATCTCCTCTTTTTCAAAAAAATGATTAAACTCACTACCCCATATTTGACGCAGGTTTTGGCCACCAATTTTTAGCGAAGTGTTGAAATCAAGTCTATAAGGTCGGATAGGTTCGAAAGCTTTTAAAGGTCCATACAAGGCAGATAGGATACGCAAGTGTTGGTCTAAATATTCCGCAATCGCGGGATCACCTGTATTCACATCAATTTGGTGAAAGGCTAGACCGTTGTATAGAGATAAGGCTGGGTATGCATCACCCTCATTTAAATGTCGTATATAATCTTTAACTTGTGACACTTGTTGGTCTGAAATTTTGTAAAGCTTCTTTAATTGTTCATCTGACAAAGTTTGTAAGGTTTGGATAATAGCTTCGGTGGTATTTGAATACATGGGTTGATCTACTGATACTTGATCTAGCTTCATTTCTTTGGCTGGGGAAAAAATAATTTTCATGGTTCACTCGTCCTTACTTTTAAATCTATGTCATTAGTTTAGCTGATTACGCTAGACTTCGCCATGTTAAGTTCATTTATCACTTGCGAGTAGTTAAACTTCTATTCCTTTTAAATTATAAGAAAAAATTGTTTAACAAGTTGCGCTATGCTACCAAATAGCCCAAGGGTAGGCTTTTGGCAGTGGTGACTCAACAGTGAGTGGTACTTTTTTAACCGGGTGTTCTAAGGCAAGACTTTGTGCCCACAAGGCAATCTGCTGACCTACATGGCTATAATGTTGACCGTATTTTTGATCTCCCCAAATGGGCGTCCCCATACCTGCTAGCTGAACACGAATTTGATGGGGACGACCGGTCTGTAATTGTACGCTAACTAGACTGAGACCATCCCTTGATGCGACCACAGTGTAATCAAGAACGGCCTTTTTCCCCTCTTTGTGGTTTTTTGAAACAATGGATACGATATTCTTCTGGCGATTCTTATATAGATAATCGACCAACCGATTACTAGCTTGCTTAGGTATGCCATGAACTACTGCATAATAAGTTCGACCCATATCATTACGCCGTACTTGGTCAGATAATCTTGACGCTGCTTTTGAAGTTTTGGCGAATACCATCGCGCCACCAACCGGGCGGTCTAGACGGTGTACTAAACCTAAATAGACATTGCCCGGTTTTTGATAACGGTATTTAATATCCTCTTTAAGATAAGTTAATAAATCCTTATCTCCACTTTGGTCTTCTTGAACTGGTATATTTACTGGTTTTTGACCCAACAATAAATGATTATCCTCATATAATATTGGTACATCCATTGCTTCTACTCCTTTACAAACATAATGGTCCCACCATAGCATATCGTGTTAGCTTTCCCTAACTTAGATAGGTTTTTTATGAATAACAATCGGTATTTTTACACATTAAAAAGTAGTAGAAGCTCATGCTGACGGTGTTTAGAAAGACTCATTACCAGTACACATTTGGTTCTTCAATATTAGTGTTAGATACATCTCTTTATAGTAGCCTTAAAATTATGTCATCTTTATAACATAGCTACAGCAATATGTTTTACTTTATAAGAACCCTTAATATTTTATTGCATTCTTTGGCTTTTTGAGTTATTGAATAATCTATGATAAGCAATCGATAATAGCTAATCCTTTAAGAATAAATTTCATCCAGTTACCGCTATTATATTTTTTTCTACGATAAAAATGAAAACGCTTTATTCATCTTTCTTTATTTCTCATCAAATGATAAGATAAATATTGGATTAAAATCATGCATATTATCTAATAAAAATTTCATTTATATAGAGGCTTTTAATTTAATATGGTTAGGGAGGAAATTTATATGAAAAAACAATATGCATTTTATGCTGTTACAGCGGCATTAGTTGTAGCCATTTCTTTATTTATCATTATTCCTATTCCTGCATCGAATGGATTCTTCACATTTGCCGATGTAGGTATCGTTACAGTTTCACTAGTGTTTGGGCCAATAGGGGGCTTAGTCGTCGGTGCTATGAGTGGTGGTTTAATTGACTTACTCTCAGGCTATGCACAGTGGATTATCTTCTCAGCACTTATCCATGGTGCGCAAGGGTATATTGCTGGTTTAGCTAAAGATAAAGGCCGTAAAGAAAAAGTATTATACTTAGTCTTATCCGCAGTTGTGATGATTGTCGGTTATGCGATTGCTAGCTGGATTTTATATGGAACGGCTGCTGCAGCGATTGCTGGCTTGTTCACTAACATTCTACAATCTGGTGTAGGGGTCTTGATCGCTATTCCAATCAGTATCCGGTTAAAACCAGTTATCCAAAGATATTTATAACCCTATTAATCAAATGACCACTAACGCAATTGATGCGTTAGTGGTCATTTTAGTCTGTTATCGTGAAGTAGTTAAAGATTATTTTTCTAAATTTTGATTTAATACTGCCATCTTCATCTTGTCGAAGTGTTGCGTATTAATCACATTTCTGGTAATCGCTACCTTCCTCGCAGATTATTTCTTCATATATTCATCTTAGAGATAATACTCGGAATTCTTCATATCCTTATTGAATAATTCATATCATGCGACCACTTTTATCATCTATGTTATGATGAAATTAACAAAATTAATGGAGGTATTTAAAATGAGCCAAGTTCTTGTTGAAATTTGTTTACGTGTGAGAGATATTGATGCGACTTTAGACTTCTATACAAATCTATTTGATTTTGAGGTAGCTAGCCACAGAGAGTTTCCGGAGAATAAATTTGATTTAATCTACTTAAACTCACCAGGTTCAAATGTCCAAATCGAGTTAACATACAACTATGATGCAGAGCCATACACAATTGGCGACGGTTTTAGTCATTTAGGTGTTACTGTTGATGATTTAGAAGCAATGCATGGAATTTGTAAAGCTTCTGCCTATGAAACTGGTGACTTAAAAGGCCTTTCAGGTGGCACACCTTCATACTTCTTCGTGACTGACCCAGATGGTTACCGTATCGAAGTTAAACGTAAAAAATAATCTTCTTTAGCATTCTAAAAGGCGCTACCTTCTTTCTAGGGTAACGCCTTTTTATTATTCTTCAGGTACTATTGAAATACCAGTTTCATGCGCTTCAAGATACGTATAAATGAAGTGTAATAAGGGTTACCCACTCGTAGAAAATAGTATATGTGCTCCCTTTATAGATAGACAAGTTGGTCTTAGCCTAGGTGAATTGTTCATAGTGGAGTAACGGTATTTAGGTTACTAGTCATCTTTTGCGTTCAGCACCACCTACTCTCCTTGAACTGCTATCTTTCTTCATCAACTTAGTAGCTTACCTTTTAAGTTAAAGTATTGGTATTTTCTTCAAAAGCATCAATTTGTACCAATATTTCCTAGAGCATTCTACCTTAGGACTGCTTGCATTTCATGGATGTAGTCGTAAATGTAAGGCTTCGCTTCTTCACCGTGAGCTTCAACTAAACGCACAATACCACTCCCTACAATGACGCCATCTGCTTTGACTGCAATATCTTTCACTTGGCTTGGCTGGTTAATCCCAAAACCGACTGCGACCGGAATATCCGAAACAGTGCGAATTTCAGCTACCATAGCTGATATATCCGTCGTGATACTAGACCGCACACCAGTAACACCCATAGACGATACCAGATAGATGAAGCCTTCTGCCTTTTTGGCAATTTCCTTAATCCGATCTTTTGAAGTCGGGGCGATCAAGGTAATAACCTCAATGCCATACTGACTTGCAACAACCTTCACTTCCTCCTGCTCCTCAAATGGTAAATCTGGAATGATGATCCCTGAAATCCCAATCTCCTGACACTTGGCGAAGAAATTGTCATAACCGTATACAAAAACCGGATTTAGATAGGTCATGAATACCAAAGGTACACGGATTTTATCCTGCAATGAGGCCACCATATCGAAGACATTATTCAAGCGCACCCCTGCTGATAAGGCTCGAACACTTGCATTTTCTACGACTGGTCCTTCAGCGATTGGATCTGAAAAAGGAATCCCGATTTCAATCAGGTCAGCCCCTGCTTTTTGGGCAGCTAGGATATTTTCAGCTGATTGGTCCAGGTTGGGATCACCTGCCATCAAATAGGTGATAAAGGCTTTTTTATCTTGGAATGCTTCAGCTATTTTACTCATAAATCTCTTCTCCTTTATAACGGGCAATGGCTGCCACATCCTTGTCCCCGCGTCCTGATAAACAAATCACAATGCTTTGGTCTGGTGACATGGTTGGGGCCAGCTTCTTAGCGTAAGCCACAGCATGTGCTGATTCAATCGCTGGAATAATCCCTTCTATTCTAGATAAATATTCGAAGGCAGCTACCGCTTCATCGTCTGTTACCGGTACATATTCAGCGCGCCCAACTTCATTTAAACGGGCGTGTTCTGGGCCGATGCCTGGGTAGTCAAGCCCCGCTGAAATAGAATAAACTGGTGCAATTTGACCATATTCATCTTGGCAAAACAAGCTCTTCATACCGTGGAAAATACCTGTCGTCCCCTTAGCCATAGTCGCTGCATGTTGAGTGGTATGAATGCCTTTTCCAGCGGCTTCACAACCAATTAAACGAACACCTTCATCTTCAATAAAGTGGTAGAAAGTCCCAATCGCATTAGACCCACCACCCACACAAGCAATGACCGCATCCGGTAATTGTCCGTGGTTTTTCTGGAATTCATCTTTAATTTCACGAGAAATCACACTTTGGAAGTCCCTCACCATAGTTGGATATGGATGAGGCCCCATGACAGAACCTAGGACATAATGAGTATCCTCTACCCGGTTACTCCATTCACGCATGGTTTCGTTCACCGCATCCTTCAAGGTTTTGGTCCCCTTAGCCACACTGTTAACCTTAGCCCCTAACAATTCCATCCGAAAGACATTCAAAGCTTGGCGGTCTGTATCTTCTTGTCCCATAAAAATTTCACATTCCATCTTCAACAAGGCCGCCGCTGTTGCTGTCGCCACCCCGTGCTGACCAGCCCCAGTTTCTGCAATTAAACGGGTTTTCCCCATTTTTTTCGCCAACAAGGCTTGCCCTAGGACATTATTAATTTTGTGCGATCCGGTATGGTTCAAGTCTTCTCTTTTTAGATAGACCTTCGCCCCGCCTAAATCAGCCGTCATATTCTCTGCATAATATAAACGCGACGGACGACCAGCATAATCATTTAATAAAGTCGTCAACTCCGCCTGAAATGCCTCATCATTCTTATAAAAATTGTAGGCATCCTCCACCCGTTGCACTTCCGCCATCAAGGTTTCTGGAATATACTGGCCACCAAAGTCACCAAATCTACCATTAGTCATGTGTTACCTCCCGTATTTTCGCTACGAATTCCTGCATTTTCACTGGATCTTTGACCCCGTCTGTTTCAAGTGACGACGATGCGTCTACCGCATAAGGCCGAACCACTTTTAAGGCCTCTTCAATATTTTCAACCCCTAAACCTCCAGCCAGAAAAAAGGGCTTCTCTTGGTATGCTGACACCATTTGCCAATCAAATACCTTGCCTGAACCACCGCGGCTAGGACTCAAGCTGTCGAATAATAAATAGTCAGCTTGATTTGGATCTACCACCAATTCATCTCCAACCGCAACCGATTTGATAATGTCTTGGTCAACTTGACCCTTCAACTGTGCAATATAGGCCTGGTCTTCTTCGCCGTGTAACTGGACTAAATCAATGGTCCCCGCCTGACAAATCGCCACAATCTCTTCAATTGGGGCATTTACAAAAATGCCCACCGTTTGAATATCCGCCGCTAAATCACGTCTAAAACTTGCCGCTAAGTCAGGCTTCACATATCGCTTGGTTTCTGGCACAAAGATAAAACCCACATAATCTGGTTTAGCCGCATTTGCTGCCTCAATATCTTCCCGCCGTCTCAAGCCACAAATTTTCACTTTAACCATTACAAAGCCCCTTTAAGTTCACTTAATTTCGCTTGTTTATCCTGAGCCAACATCATAGATTCACCGATTAAAACCGCGTCCACCCGGTTGTCATGCAATAATTTGATATCCGCTGCTGTCTTAACCCCACTCTCAGCAACAAATACCGTGTCATCCGGCGTCAGATTTC
>OMJG01001967.1_pt1 | contig 10828 bp, 11 predicted proteins | sample 1646431 | NCBI WGS metagenome assembly OMJG01 (sample SAMN03771674, study PRJEB25209) | food metagenome | isolation source: Cotija cheese | place: Mexico:Jalisco,Michoacan | collected 2011-12-12 | reverse complement strand
CGGAGAGCAGGTCCAGGGCCGCGGCCTCCTCCGCCAGGTGCAGCGGGTTCTCGTAGGACATCTCGCGGTTGAAACATCCGTGCGCGTAAGCTTGGTTGCATGGTCGAACTGGTAGCGCTGAGGAAGACGAACGAGGTGGCCGCGTACGTCCGCGCCTCCATGGACCGCAAGGGCGATCGCTGGACGGTCGATACGCAGCTGAGGAAGATCAGGGCGCTGGCCGAGGCCAAGGACTGGAACGTGGTCGAGGTCTACGAGGACAACGCGGTGTCGGCGACGAAGAAGCGCCGCGCTGGCACCCGCTGGGCCGAGATGCTGGAGGACGCCAAGGCTGGCCGGTTCTCGATGGTCGTCGCCGTGGACATGGACCGGCTGCTGCGCAGCACGAAGGACCTGAACACGCTGATCGACCTCGGCCTGAGGGTCGTCACGGTGGACGGCGAGATCGACCTCTCTACGGCCGACGGCGAGTTCCGGGCGACGATGCTCGCTGCTCTCGCTCGGTTCGAGGCCCGACGCAAGGCTGAGCGTCAGATCCGTTCGAACGAGCGCCGCCGCGCCGAGGGCATCCCAGCTTCTACCTGGAAGGCGTTCGGCTGGACGAGGGAGGGCGAGCTGATCGAGGAGGAGGCCGATGCAGTACGGCGGGCGTTTGACGCCTTCCTCGGTGAGCCGTCGCTGTCCATCCGACGCATCCGAGAAGACCTGAACAGCGCCGGTCACGTGACCGCCCGCGGGTCGGAGTTCTCCGTCGATGCCGTGCGCTACCTGCTCGCGAATCCGCAATACGCTGGCTACATCAAGCACTACGCCTCGGGCGAGCTGTACCCGGTGCAAGACGGGATGTTCCCGCCCATCGTGAGTGAGCAGACGTGGCGGGCCGCGGTGGCGAAGCTGGAGGACAACGCGCGGGGGTCTGCGAGGCAGGGCAACCAGCCGAGGTACCTTCTGTCCACGATCGGGCTGTGCGGGAAGTGCGGTGCGACGCTTGTCTCGGGGACGAACAGCCGCAAGCAGCCGACGTATCGCTGCGGCGAGCAGTTCCACCTCACTCGCCAGCGCGAGCCCGTCGATGCGATGGTCACCGAGGCGGTGCTCACCCGCCTGTCCTCGGTGGACGTTCACGACCTCGTGATGCCACACGAAGACGCCGGGCCCGACCGCGAAGAACTGCTGACTGAGCGGAACGCCCTGGTCGAGCGCGTGAAGGAGCTGAGTCCGCTGCTACGAGACATCCACCAGCCGGTCCGGGAGATCACCGCAGCGATCAGCGACGTGAAGGCACGCATCGACGAGATCGACGCGGATCTGCTCGACCGCTCGGTGTCGGTGGCGGCGAAGCTCCTTGCGGACGTTGACGAGCCGGTCGGCACCGCGGAGCGCCGCGAGGTGGTCGAGTCGAAGTGGAAGGCGTTGGACGTGGACCGTCGCCGGGTGCTCGTGGACGAGCTGGTGACGGTCACCATCGAGCCCATCGTGCCGGGTCACGTGAAGTTCGACCCCGATCTCATTCGGATCGAGCCGAGACACGACTGACTCGTGACTCGACTCGTCATTGCAGTGGTGAGTCGAGTCATGGGAGAATGGTTGCAGAGGCGAATGGACGGCGCTTCGTGGTCCGCGGGGCAGCGAGGTGGCACGTCCCCGGGCAGGTAAACGGAGTGAACCTCGCGTGAGCGAGGGTGAGACACCCCCGGTGAAATGAAAGCTATCCCCGACGGGCGGGCCACCGTCGAAGCTCCGGCCGAGAGGTCGCCAGGCGTGAGGGCGCTTGGAACTCCCGAAGAACTATCTTCGGGAGTTTTTCATGTCCTCGACGGACACCCTCACGGTCTCGGCTCCCTGCCCTGACCTCGATCAGAACGAGAGCCCGGTCATCCTTGACAGGGGCCTCGATCCCGTCATCGTCGTCGCTCGCGAGGCTGGCCGCCTTGCTGGTGAGCGCTTGGCCCGTACGCCCTTGACCCCGCGACAGCGCGCCACGGTTGCCGCCTTGATGGGCGGTGGTGCCCGATGAGCGCCAACTCTGTTGCCTTCGATCACGTCGCCGCGTTCCGCTGGCGTCAGGGTGACCCTTCCCTCGCCGATACCGAGGCTCGCCTCTACGACCTCGGCGTGCTTCGCTCCGTGTTGGAAGAGGCCGTCGAGATCGCTGTCGCCGACGCCCGCATCGAGGGCGTGACTTGGGCGAAGATCGGTGACGCCCTCGGTGTTACGCACCAGGCGGTCATCAAGCGCTACCGCAAGGGCGGTGAGCGCTGATGAGCCTCACGGATCGCACCAGCAGCACCGCTCCCGCCGACCTGACCCCGCCCGGAGGGCCTGACCTGGCACCCGGCGGAGCCGGGCTGCCCGCCGTCGTGATGACGGTCCGCAACCGTGATTCGCACTCCAAGAGTTTCGGGAGCCTCATCCGTTCCTACGGGCGCGGCAAGGGCTTGTCGATTGCCGCGCATTCCAACAACCTGCCTGGTCAGGGACAGAATGCGCACTCACCCCACCGCGTGTCGATGCTGGCTCATTTGGGCACTCATTTGGGGGTCAATAGGGGGTCATTTACGGCGCCGCACGCTCCTTCCGACGTCTTGGGCGGTGGTCGCCGTGGCTAGGAAGGAGAACAATCCCACGAGCATTGGCCTCACGCAGTACCTCGAACCGTCGTACTGGACGTGGGCTGCCGACGATCCGAACGGAGCCGCGATGCTCCAGCAGGGAGCCGGGGCGATCCTCGACTATGTGGTGCAGCGGCTCGAGGCCATCGGCTGCGAGATCATCGAGGCCTACGGCATCGTGCATGACAAGGATGAGCGCCAGGTCTGGAGCGACACGGAGAAGGCTTTGGTCGTCGAGTCGAAGCCCGATCACCTGCACGCCGTCGTCAAGTTCGCCAGCCGTGTGAAGAGCGCGCCGCTGGATCGGCTCGCGGTCGGCATCGGCGTCGAGCCCCAGTACGTCGAGAAGCCGGGCCGCGGGCGGTACGCCTACGACAACATGCTGTCGTACTTGACGCATGTGAAGTACGCGGACAAGCACCAGTACGCCCCCTCGGAGGTCGCCACGGTGCGCGGTCCGGACTACCTGGGGATCGACGCCCTGCGCCGGGAGACCTGGCTCAAGGGCCGCGCCCACGTGAAGATGAAGGTGGTGGCCGAGAACTTCGAGGACATGCGCGAGCGTGTGCTCCAGGGCGAGATCACGCGGGATCAGATCATGCTTACGGACGAGCTGTTCGACATCTACTCACGGCACCAGCGGGAGATTGACGACGCGCTGTCGGCATACGGCCAGCGCCGCGCCTTTCGTGCGGCGGCGAAGCTGCGCGCCGGTGACTTCTCGACGCACGTGGTGTTCGTCCACGGGGATGCCGGGATCGGCAAGACCCGGTTCGCCACGGACTTCATCACCGAGGCGATCAACGCGGCCAACGCGCACGGCGAGCGGTGGCAGGTCTACCGTGCCGCGACGGGGAACCCGCTCGACGACTGGCGGGGTGAAGAGGTACTGCTGCTGGACGATCTGCGGGCCTCGGCGATGGACGCGAACGACTGGCTGCTGCTCCTTGATCCGTACAACGCCTCGCCTGCGAAGGCTCGGTACAAGAACAAGGGCGAGGTGGCTCCGCGCCTCATCGTCATCACGGCCACCATCGAGCCTGTCGAGTTCTTCTACTACGCCCGCCAGAAGGGCAATGTGGACGAGGCGCTGGACCAGTTCATCCGCCGCCTGGCCTCGGTCGTGAAGGTCTACCGCGCTGACGACATCAACCGCTACCTCGTGCAGCACGTCGGGAGGGTCGAGCCCTATCGGCGGGGCATCACGCAGAAGCTGCCCGCAGGGCCTCGCTTCGGCCATCACGGCGTGACGTCGACCGAGTGGCATGAGCTGAGCTACGGGCCGCAGTCGGGGGATGAGCACGACGCGGACGGCGCTGTCGCTGAGCTGCTGAGCGGGCTCGCTGTGCGGAGCCCGGATGTGCCGCTGGCATTGATTGGAGGTGCCGCATGAACGCCGATCAGCACGCGCTCTTCCAGGGGGTCGAGGGGGCCGGAGGCCCCTCGCAAGCAGCCGGGGAGGACATGAGCGCCAGCGAAATGTCCGACACGGCTACTGCTTGCCACTCTGGCGTCCACTCTGGCGTACAGGTGGAGCAGCAGACCGACTCCCCGGTGAACACCGGTCGGGCTGATGCGGAGGCTGTAGGCCAGAGTCACGGCGGCGCGAAGCGTCGTCGTGGCGGCGGCGGACGGCTTGATACGCGCTTCGATGAGGCCACGCTCGGGGCGCTTCGCACCCGTGCGAAGCGGCTCGGGCTGGCTCCGAGCACGTGGGTGCGGACCGTCGTGCGCGATGCGCTTCATGCCTCTCGGAGCGAGGAGCTGGACGCCGCCGTGGCCGCGCACCTGCTCGGGGTCGAGTCGCGCGTGCAGGCCTCGGCGGATGCCCGGGAGCTCACCGCCCAGGTGCGTCCGCTGGCGATCAACGTCAACGATCTCGACCGCCGTGCTCGCGCCGGTGAGTCGGTGGCGCTCTCTGCGGAGGTGCCCGAGCTGATCGAGGTGCTGCGCGAGGTCCGCGAGCTGCTCGGGGATCGGACGGCCTCATGAGCACCACGCACTACAGCCCTAGCGCCAGCGCCGCCGACACGGAGCGCTACATCCGAGGCAAGCAGGACGAGCGCGGGGTCGCGATCACGTGCGACGTGCCGGTAGGCCCCGGCGCGTTCGCGCGCCGCGCCCAGGCGCTCACGCAGAACACCAAGCGAGACGTCGAGGCGCTGCACTACCGCCAGTCGTTCAGCGACGAGGAGTTCGACCCGAAGAACCCGGAGGACGTGCAACGGGTGAACGATCTGGGCTACCAGCTCGCGAAGAAGATGCACCCGCATTCCGACGCCCTCGTGGTCACCCACACCGATGGTCGCGGCGGCAAGGCTCACAACCACATCCTCGTGATCAACCACGACAACCGGACCGGAAAGGCGCTCTCCGACTACAGGACGTTTCACGACCGCAAGGCCGGGAACCAGAAGGGCGTCCAGTCGGCGAACGACGAGCTGATGCGCGAGCTCGGGCTCTCGGTCGTGAAGACGCTGGAGCACGCTCCTAAGGACTGGGAGCTGCGTCGCGAGGACTTCGCTGAGGGCGGGCTCGACCGCGAGATGGGCGACCGGATGAGCGCCGCCCTGGCCGATCCCCGCGCGACGGACAAGGCCGGTCTCGAAGCGGTGATCGCGGAACAGAACCAGCAGCTCGGCGACGACGGCGACAGGGTGCCGCGGATGCGCCTGCACACCGCCGTCAGCAAGCGCGGGAAGAACGTCGGCAAGGAGACCTGGACGCTCTACATCGAGGACCGCAGGGGCGAGTCCGGGCGCGCCGAGCGCCGCAAGCGCACGAGTGCACTTTCGGCGGACTTCACGCCGGAGGGCGCTCAGGCGTTCTTCAACTACCACCAACAGCAGAAGGAGCAGGAACATGAGCGCAGCGCTCGACAGGCTGAAGCAGCAGAACGCGCAGAGCGGATCGCCGCAGCAGCTCGACAGTCCGGACACGACGGAGACCTTGACCTCGATCCTCGCCGCCGTCGAGGCTCAGAACACGAGGCTCGCGACGCTGGCCGAGCAACAGAAGAAGCTCGTGGGGTTCGTCAAGGTCATGGACGAGGAGCTGGCGAAGCGGATCGACCGGGCGTCGACCTCGAAGCCGTCCGTCAGCACGTTTCCGCAGATCGAGAGCGTCGAGAACAGGCTGAGCGAGATCGAGAGCACGCTCAGCGAGTTCGTGCAGAGTCTCGACGGGAAGCGGCTGAGCGCCGCCTCGCAGAGTTTGATTGCCGAGGCGCAGAGGAATCGCGCGGCTACGGACTCGGCGATTGACGGGCTCAAGGCGCAGGCCGCAGCGAACCAGAAGCTCGTGAGCCAGGTCGGCGGAGCCGTGCAGCGCATCGAGAAGCGGACTGAGGAGCGCGTGCAGAAGGCCGTCGAGCAGGTCGCCGGGGAGGCCGGGCAGGTCGTCACAGCGAACCTCGACGCCTCGAACGAGCGCGCCGAGCGCCTCCAGGCCAGCAACTCGCGCCTCGAGGCGCGTCAGCTGTGGTCGGCGGCCGCGGCGATGTGCCTCACGCTGCTGCCGGTCGCGACGGTGATCGCCGGGGCCTGGATGGGCATCGCCGGACTCATCACGGGCGCTCAGTGGGCGCTGGACGTGGACGGGAGCGTGTGGTTCGGGATCGGGCGCTGGCTCGTGGTCGGTGCTGGTCTCGCCGGAGCCGTATACGCACTCTTCACTTCGGTCCGCTGGATCGCTGGCCTCGTCGGTACATGGAAGGTGGCGGGCAAGCCCCGGTGGCCGTCCTGGCGTCGTAGATAACGGGCCGGCTCCGCCTTCCAAGGGCTCGCTAGCGCCCGGCACTACCGGGCTGGAGCTGAGAGCTGGTGTAAAGTCGGTGATACATCAACGATGGAGGAGTGGTCGGTGGCTAGGAACGGCAAGCGCTCAAGCCTCGGTGCCGCGAAGGGTGCCAAGAACGACGAGTTTTTCACCCAATGGTCGGACATCGAGCGCGAGATGAACGCGTACCTTGAGTACGATCCCGACGTGTTCCGTGGCAAAACGGTGCTGCTGCCGTGCGACGACCCGGAGTGGAGCAACTTCACCAAGTACTTTGCGGAACGGTTCGAGGCACTCGGGCTCAAGAAGCTCATCTCGACCTCGTACGCGCCGAACAGCAACCCGGCGGCCACCTCGTACGAGCCGACGCTGTTCGAACTCGATGATCCGCGGTTCGACGAGACCAAGACCCGCGCGAACGGCAAGAAGTTCGTGCTCGACGGCACGGACGTCACGGGGAACGGGCGCGTCGACCTCGACGATCTGACTTGGGGATATCTCGACGGCGACGGCGACTTCCGCAGCCCGGAGATCACCGCTTTGCGTGACGAGGCGGATTTTGTCATTACGAACCCGCCGTTCAGTCTCTTCCGCGAGTTCATGGGGTGGCTGATCGAAGGGGGGCGACAGTTCTCGATCATCGGGAACAGTAACGCCATCACTTACAAGGAGGTCTACCCGCTCATCCAGCAGAATCGTGTGTGGCTCGGCGTGACTCGTGACGGGAACGGATCGATGTGGTTCCGCATCCCGGACGACGCACCCGTAAAGGCAACCGGGCAGAAGGTCGAGGACGGCATCCGCTACCAGACGGTCGGCAATTCTGCCTGGTTCACCAACATCGATCACGGCCGCCGTCACGAGCCGCTGCTGCTGATGACCGAGGCGGACAACGTACGCTACAGCAAGCATACTTCGGTCAAGGGCATCGGGTACGAGAAGTACGAGAATGAGGACGCGATCGAGATCCCGCGTCTCGACTCAATCCCCAGCGACTATCAGGGCCTGATGGGCGTTCCGATCACGTTTGTCGGCAAGTACAACCCGGATCAGTTCGAGATCGTCCGTTTTCGTTACGGAAGTGATGGCAGGGATCTTCGGCTCCCGAGCGGCAAGGCTCCTTATTTCCGCATCCTCATCCGACACCTCGACCCGCAGGACGGAGCAGTCTCATGAAGACAACACTCAGGCACATCAAGATCAGCGACCTCGTGAGTGGCTTCCAGTACAGCGAGTTGCACGCAAAGGGGCTCTACGGCCTGTCCGGGACCCTGACGATCCAGCCCGAGTACCAGCGCAACTACATCTATAACGACGGCAAGAAGGATGTCGCCGTCATCGAGTCGCTGCTCAAGGAGTACCCGCTTGGTCTCATCTATTTCGTCGACGCCTCGTCGGGGTATGACGACGGCAAGGTGCACTTAGAGGTCCTTGACGGTCAGCAGCGTATCACGTCGATCGGGCGTTACTGCACGGACAAGTTTGCCGTTAAGGTCGGTGGTCGCGAGCGCTACTTCTCCTCTTTGTCGCCGGAGGAAAAGGCGCTGCTCGCAGAAACGGAGTTGCTCGTGTACGTGTGCACGGGAACCGAACCGGAGATCAAGGCCTGGTTCGAGACGATCAACACCGCCGGCGTGCCGCTCAACGATCAGGAGTTGCTCAACGCTGCGTACTCAGGGCCGTTCGTGACGGCCGCGAAAGCGGAGTTCTCGAACGAGAAGAACGCCCTCCAACAGAAGTGGTCGAACTTTGTGAAGGGCGACCCGAAGCGTCAGGAGGTTCTGGAGGTCGCTCTGGAGTGGGTTTCGGCCTCCAAGGGGCAGATGATCGACGACTACATGGCCCTGCACCGCCATGACACGGGCATCGGCGAGATGAAGGACTACTTCACCACCGTGATCGAGTGGATCGAGACCGTGTTCGACGGTCGCTCCGACTCACAGATGCGAGGGTTGCCCTGGGCGAGCCTGTACGAGCGGTTCGGTGAGAACGCCTACGACAGCGCGGCGCTTAGCGAGCGGGTCGAGGACCTGCGTGGCGATGTGTACGTGAAGAACGCAAAGGGTATCTACGAGTACGTTCTCGGTGGGGAGGAGAAGCCGGAGCTGCTCGACATCCGCGTGTTCCAGCAGACAGACATCCGAGCCGCATACACGAAGCAGACCAAGGCAGCGCAGGCCAAAGGCGTCTCGAACTGCCCGACGTGCGCCGGGATCGACAACGCGAACAAGAGCCGGATCTACAAGCAGACCGAGATGGACGCCGATCACGTGACGGCTTGGTCGAAGGGCGGGGCAACAGATCTCGCGAATCTCGAGATGCTCTGCAAGACGCACAATCGCGCGAAGGGCAACAGGTGAGGTCATGAGCGCCGGCCGCTTCGGCCCGAGCATCCGTGAGGCTCGGGCCGCGCTCGGCTGGACGCAGGAGGAGCTCGCTGAGCGGGCTGGCGTCTCTCGTCCAACGGTCGCACGGATCGAGCGTGGCGATGACGTGAACACGGCAACGCTCACGAGGGTCGCCGCGGCGCTCGGACTGTCTGTCGAGATCACCGACATAGGCGACTCATAGCGTCGCGAATCCCTAGCGATGACGACGGCGCTCGCCACCGGTGTCATTGCCTCGACATGCGCTAACACTTGTCGATGGTGAGCGTGGAACTCCTCTCGATCAACTGCCCGACCTGGTGACGAGGCTGTCGGAGATGCTCTGGACGTCAGCGTTGGTCATCTTGCAGTTACGACAGCGCGTTGATTGCCTCCGCCACCCCCACCAGGTGCTCAATCGACCGCCGTAGGTCCGCATCCGTGACGGGGCTATTCTCCTTGTTCTCGGGATGATGGACACTATTCCGCACAAACAGCGGGAGAGTAGCATTATAGGATTCCAGACTCGGGGTAACTATCCAGACCTTGTCTTCAGGTATACCCTGCGATCTGAGGAAATTATTGATCTCTTTCACGCTTGCGGGTCGACCATTGGTCTTCTTGCTCTCAAGATGGTGCTGCACGTGCCCGAATAGCTCATTGTGGAAGTCGTTGCTACACACTCCGAAAGCGCGGTAGTTAATCTCGCCCCATGTTGGTTCACCAACCCCGAAGATCCCGAACTTGGTGGAAGTGTCAAGTTTTCGCTCGCAGCCCTTTCCTGAGAGGATTGTAAGCAGGTGGCTATCGGATTTGAATTTTCGGATCAAGTACGGAGAGTGAGTCACAATGAAGACCTGCTCTCGCTCCCCTATCTTATTCAAGGCATCCCCAAGCCGAAGCTGGGCGCTAGGATGTAGCCACGTTTCTGGTTCGTCGAGCATAAGAATCAGCGGTGTCGTGTTCTCGCTATCCAGCTGCGCCGATGAGCGCGCATATAGCTGTATCAAGCCAAGCGCGACTGCCCGCTGCATACCGGTGCCCTTGCCGTTGATTGGTGTCTCTCCCGCCCCATCGTCGACATGCAAGCTGCCCTGCTTCATGAATACGCTGGCATCGGGCAGTCCGAAATTAAATCGGTAGTTCGCTTGACCGTACTGCTCATCCACCAATCCTTTAAGGTCCTCAGCGAGCCGCTCCGTCTCTGCGGTGAAAGAGTGCTCCTCGTCCGGCCCGAATGCCTTTCTGTGAGCCTTAGATAGGTCTTTCCAAAGATCGGTTTGAACGAACCGCTTGAACGATGCGTCGAGAAGTCGCCCGAGGGTCTTGTTATTCGCGAAGTCAATATGGTCGCCTGGTTGAGCGTCAGCCCAGACCGCCTCGAAGTCAAATATTGCCTTAACTTTGGCGTCAATGCCAGTCACATTCTCGAACTGCTGACGTTCGGGGTGCCAAAAGCACACAGCCTTGACGTCGATATCCCGCTCTTTCTTGCCCTGCATGACTTTTCGAGACTCGTTCGAACGCTCAAGGCGGAGCAGAGGTTCTCCATCGTGCTCAAAGACGAAGTCTCTTAGAATGCTGAACTTGTCTTGCTTGACGAGCGCTTCAATCCCGCCCGCGATATCTACTTCTACTCGAGTGCGCCCTGTTGCACTCATGCAGTAGAACGTTTCGGGTGTCCACTTGGTTTGAGACGGCCCCTCGAACATGAACAATAGGGCTTCAAGTATTGTGGACTTTCCGCTGTTGTTGTCGCCGACGAAGAAGTTGACTCCCGGGGCAAGGTAGAAAGTGTGCTCCCCTTGGAAGCTTTTGACGTTTTCTACACTGACGCGACGGACGTACATGGAACCCCTCGTTCGTAATGGACCCCCGCTTTTGGGTATCCCGGCTCTTGGGATTCTATCTGCGACTGGTGGCGGAGCAGCAAGCCGTCCACACTTTTCTGCGTACATTGACCTATACGACAGGCCCGCGTCACTACCTCAGAGCGGAGGTTACAACCCGGTTATGCGCTAGCGCATGTCGATGACGCCGGTGCCCACCTCGATGCGGGAGGTGCGCGCGGCG
>OMJG01001966.1_pt1 | contig 10837 bp, 10 predicted proteins | sample 1646431 | NCBI WGS metagenome assembly OMJG01 (sample SAMN03771674, study PRJEB25209) | food metagenome | isolation source: Cotija cheese | place: Mexico:Jalisco,Michoacan | collected 2011-12-12 | reverse complement strand
TAGATATGGCAGAAGTTAAAGTAGGTTTGAAAACAATCGTGGCAGATATGCGATTAGTTGATGGAATGATTACACCGATTATTGGTTTAATTATCAGTTTTTTATTTCCAGGTGCAGAAACAGTAGAAGATGCAACAAAAGGTTTGACATTTATAGTTAATGGTGTAACGTTTGACTATGGTAAACTTATCTCAGCAATTATTACATTTTTGATTACAGCTTTTGTTTTGTTTATTATTGTTAAATCTGTTAATAAAGCAGAGACTCTAATGAGTAAACCAGGAGAAGAGGAAGAACAAAAAGAAGAAGAACAAGCCGAAACAACTGAGGATGTTTTAAAAGATATTCGCCAGTTATTAGCAAGCCAAGTAGCAACTGATACAAAAGATGAGAAAACTTAAGGTAAAAAATAAACCATGAGGAGTTTAAACTCCTCATGGTTTTCTATTTACGTTTTTTTTCAAATAATGGGCTAACCGGTTTGTTCTCATGGATACGTTTAATAGCATCACCCATCAATTCACTAACGCTAACTGTTTCGATTTTATCAGATTTTTTCTCTTCTGGTAAAAGGATAGAGTCAGTAATAATCAATTTTTCAATTGAAGAGTTATTTATGCGATCAATTGCTGGTCCTGATAAAACAGGGTGTGTACAACAAGCAACAACTTCTGTAGCACCTTTTTCTTTAAGAGCCTCAGCAGCTAAAGTGATTGTTCCAGCTGTGTCAATCATGTCATCGATAATAACACACTTTTTACCGTTAACTTCACCAATGATATTCATTACTTCAGCAACGTTAGCTTTTGGACGACGTTTGTCAATAATCGCAATTGGTGATTTTAAATGTTCTGCTAATTTACGAGCACGTGTGACACCACCATGATCAGGTGATACAACAACGACATCATCACCTTCATAACCATGATCGATGAAGTAGTTTGCAAGTAAAGGAGCAGCCATTAAATGATCCACCGGAATGTCGAAAAATCCTTGAATTTGAGCAGCATGTAAGTCTAGTGTTAATAAACGAGTTGCTCCAGCTGTTTCAAGCATATCCGCAACAAGTTTAGATGTAATTGGCTCGCGAGAGCGTGCTTTTCTATCTTGTCTTGCATAGCCGTAATAAGGCATAACGATATTAATAGTTTGTGCACTAGCACGTTTAAGAGCATCAATCATAATAAGTAATTCCATTAAATGGTCATTTACTGGGTTACTTGTAGATTGGATTAAGTATACGTGACTACCGCGGATACTTTGCTCGATATTGATTTGAATTTCACCATCACTAAACTTTCTTACTTCAGACTTACCAAGTTCCACACCAACTGCATCTGCAATTTTTTGTGCTAACGGTTTGTTTGAATTTAACGAAAAGATTTTTAACTTTGGATCAAAGTAATGATTAGACATGAGGACCTCCACTTTCTTGTTTTAACTGAGTATACACTTACATACAAATAGTAGACATTTTCTACTAATAAATCAAGTGTTTGATTAATAATTATTTATTATATGGTAATTTTTTAGCATAATTCTTCAAATTTTCTTGGCGAGAACGAGCAATTCCTAAGTCATTTTTACTGATATCTTTAGTAATAGTAGAACCAGCCGCTGTCATACTATTGTCCTCAACAGTTAGTGGGGCAACTAAAATAGTCCCACTACCGATGAAAACGTGATTTCCAACTGTAATATGATGTTTATTTTTACCATCATAATTAGCAAAGACCGTTCCACAACCAATATTAATATCTTTTCCTAAGGTGGCATCACCCACATAAGTTAGATGACCAACCTTTGATCCATTATCAATGGAAGCATTTTTTATTTCAACAAAATTTCCAATGTGGACATGTTCTTTTAAGTCAGTATGAGGTCTTAGGTGGGCATATGGACCTACATCAGAATAATCACCAATATTAGATTGTTGAATGGTTGAAGATTTAATTTCTACATGGTTACCTATGACACTATCAATGATGGTTGAATGTGAACGAATGACACAATTGTTACCAATAATAGTGTTACCTTTGATCATGACACCAGGTTCAATAACAGTATCTGCACCAATAACCACATCTGATTCAATGTATGTATTGTCCGGATCAATAAATGACACGCCTTGTCTCATATGCTGTTCATTAATTCGCTTTTTCATTAATTGGTTTGCTTTAGCTAAGGCAACACGATCATTGACACCCATAGACTCTTCTTCAGATCCCATCGTGTAGGCAGTCACGACTTCACCTTGTTGTTTTAAAATACTAATGACATCAGGTAGATAATATTCTCCTTGAGCATTATCATTTCCAACTTTTGTTAAAGCATTAAATAAAAATTGGTTATCAAAACAGTAAGTACCCGTATTAAATTCTTTTATAGCGAGTTCTGATTCTGAAGCGTCTTTTTGTTCAACAATTTTCTCGACTAAATTTTCGTCATTTCGAATGATACGCCCATATCCAGTCGCGTCTTCTGCAACTGCAGAGAGGATTGTTGCTTTTGCGTTTAGTTGTTCATGATGATTGACTAATTTTGTTAATGTTTCCTTTGTTAGTAGAGGAGTATCACCACAAATTACCAAGGTAGTCCCTTCTTTATCTTTCAATAAATCAGCTGTTGCCAAAACAGCATGACCTGTTCCTAACTGTTCTGTTTGTAAGGCATATTTTGAGCGCTCACCTAATTGCTCTTGGACTTTTTCAGCACCATAGCCTACAACTGTTACAATATCTGTTGTATTTAATGGTTCAATTTGTTCGAATACGTGTTCAACCATGGGTTTTCCAGCAACAGGATGTAATACTTTATATAATGATGACTTCATACGAGAGCCTTTTCCTGCTGCTAAAATAATAGCATATCTATTTTTCACGTTATTGACACTCCTTAAGTGTAGTTTTAAACACTTTATTCTAACAAAAAAAGAGCTTGATATTCAAGCCCTTAATTTTATCTAGTCCTTTTTTTCCATAATTGAAAAGTAATTACCAGGTACAACTGTGATGTTTTTAGTTTTTGTGTCAACTTCTTTTACACAAATAAGTGAGGTATAATCTTCTACCATACGACGACCACTAAAAGTAGATTCTGCAAAAACAGTAATACCAACAAGTTCTGCTTCAAATTCTTCAATCAAAGACTTCATACCATTAACAGTCCCGCCACCTTTCATGAAATCATCCACGACTAATACTCGAGAGCCACGTTTCAAACTACGTTTAGATAACTCCATTTTTTCAATTCTCTCAGACGATCCAGATACATAATTGACACTAACTGTTGATCCTTCAGTAATTTTTGAATCACGTCGAACGATGACAAATGGTACGTTTAAGTAGTATGATACGGCTTGCGCAATAGGGACACCTTTTGTGGCTACCGTCATAACGGCATCAATATTTTTATTAGCATATTGTGTTGAAATAATTTGCCCAATTTGTTTTAGCAGTTGAGGTTCTCCTAATAAATCTGACAAGTAAACGTACCCACCAGGAAGTAAGCGATCTTGTTCAGATAATCGTTCACATAAAGAATCAATCATCGATTTTGACTCACTAAACGGGATAGACGGTGTAAAGATAACGCCACCAGCTGCTCCAGCAACGGTTTCAAGTATACCAAAACCACGCTCTTTAAACGTTTTTTTAATAATCGTTAAATCCTCACTAATTGAAGATTTCGCTGATTCGTATTTTTTAACAAAATAAGTCAGAGGAGTCAATGTATGGGGATGATTTAAGATATAAGCAGTCATATCAATCAATCGTTCACTTCGTTTTATTTTCATTAAGATACTCCTTTTCAAGTTAAATTAAGTAATATAAACTATTATAGTATGAAATTTCAAAAAAGCAAAGTATTTTTGAAAATAAATAAAAAATGTTCGTAAAAACGAACAGATTATTTGGAAATCTGTCTGTTTTTTTTACGAACATTAGTTAGTAAATTAATAAGAATGAACATCGCAATGAAGACTAACGTAATAGTTGCTCCTGGTGGGGTATCTAATTGATACGATGTAACAAGACCAGAAGTCATACCAATAAATCCAACCACAATGCTACTTAAAATAACAGTGGAAAAAGTTTTTCCAATCTTCATCGAGATGGTGGCTGGTAAAATCATAATCGCTGAAACAAGTAAGGCTCCAGCAATAGGAATCATCACAGTGATAGCGACACCAGTAATGACGTTAAATAGCATAGATAGTATATGAATTGGCAGTCCGTCAACATGTGCTGTGTCCTCGTCAAAAGTTAATACATACATTGGTTTTCTCAATACCAAAAATAAAATAATTATAATAACTAGTAAGACAGCCAGTATTTTAACTTGTTGCCAATTGATTGTTACGATAGAGCCAAATAAATACTGTTGAATATTCATGGAATTTTTACCCTTAGTTAAATTCATTAAAACTAAAGCAACAGCTAATCCGCCTGACATTAAAATTGCAGTAGATACCTCTGAGTAAGACTTGTAAAGATTTTTAATGTACTCTAAAACAAAGGCAGAAGTAATTACGACAATTAATGTGGTAACAGTTGGATTAACATTAATGAAAAAACCTAATGCAATCCCGGCAAGAGAGACGTGGGATAGTGTGTCTGCTAAGAGGGACTGTCTACGCAGTACCAAAAAGACTCCTAAAGAAGGAGCAATCACTGCCATCATGGAAGCAGCGATTAATGCGCGTCTCATGAACTCATATGAAAACATCTCCATTCCGTTTCCTCCTTTCTAACAAGGTGGATATGCCGATCCGTATATTCTTTGATTTCTTCATGATCATGTGTCACCATTAAAATCGCTTTATTATGCTCTTTGACACTATGCTGCAGTAATTTATAAAAATCATTACGGGAAGATTCATCCATACCAGTAGTAGGTTCATCTAAGACAAACAAATCCGGATCAGTTGCAAACACGCGTGCTAAACAGACACGTTGCTTTTGTCCACCAGATAAATCACCAATTCGTTTTTTTCTCATATCCCACATACCAACAGAATTTAAGGCTTTTTCAACATGTTGATGGTCAATAGTATCTAGTCGTTTAAACCACTTTCCACGTTGAAAACGACCTGATTGAACAAATTCTAAAACAGTACTAGGAAATCCAGCATTGAAAGAAGCAATTTGTTGGGGAATATAACCAATTGTTAATTTATCGCCATTTATATTGGTAGGAGAGATGTAGACTTCTCCTTCATCAGGTTTTAATAACCCTAATGTATTTCTGATTAATGTTGATTTTGCCGCACCATTTTCACCAGTTAATATGACAAATTCTCCTGGACTGACTGTATAAGAAACGTCTTCCAACACAGGTTCATCATCATAATAAAAAGTGAGATGTTTGACGTCAATATAATTCATAGCAACCTCCTTTAATCGTAAGCATTACGTTTTAAAGCCAAAAGAATCATAACACTTGTGTCAAAATAAAGCAAGAATAGTTAATCGGTTGTCCATAACAAAACAGATAAAAAGCAGGATAGTTTCTACTTCTTATCTGTTTAATGTCCTAACTAAATACACTTCATCACAAAATCCTTTTAAAGCATTTGCCACATGAACAGCTCGTGAACGTTTTTTACAAAGCGCAAGAACGGTAGGACCGCTGCCGCTCATGACGGCTGCATCTGCTCCGAATTCTAACATTTTATTTTTAACATATTTAACAATAGGAAAAACTTCCATCGTGTAAGATTCTAGAGAATTCCCCAAATGTTGAATCATTTCTTGGTAATCTTGGTTTTCTATTGCATGATATATAGCTTTTATATTTGGATGCGAAAGTGAGTCAACTTGTATTTTTGAAAACACGCGAGGAGTGGATACACTGATTTTGGGTTTGACTAGAACAATCCAACACTGTGGCATTGGATGAGATAGTGGTTTCACACAATCACCAACGCCTGTCACAAGAGCTGTTTGCCCATAAAGACAATATGGAATATCTGTGCCAATGGGAACGGATAATTCTGCCATTTCTTCCAATGTCGCACCAAGATTAAACAAGCGATTGACCCCTCTAAACGCAGCAGCAGCATCACTGCTACCTCCACCTAAACCAGCTGCAACGGGTAGGTTTTTCTTTAAATTTACTTCAACACCTTGAGTGAACCCATATGTTTTTTTCATGATATCAATTGCTTGATAAATATTATTTTTACGGTCTACTGGTAGGAAGCCATTGTCTGTTTTGATAATGATATCATCTGTTGAAATAGGTTTTAAAATTAAGCGGTCAGATAAATCGACACTTGCCATAATCATTTCAAGTTCATGATACCCATCATCACGTTTAAATAGGACATCAAGTCCCAAATTTATTTTTGCCGGGGCTTTTTCGATGATTTCCATTGACTACCTCCAATTCTTCAAAATATTCTATTTGTTTGATTATACATGAAAAAAGAGCGAATATAAAACAATTTAAGCACCTACTTTAGAGATTTTATTGAATAAAGAAAAAGATAGGAAAAAATCCTATCTTTAACGATACATTTTAAATTTTAAGAATAGATCATTATAGCGTTCTAAATAGGTTTGTCCTAAATCCTCATACACTTCTAAGTGCTCGATAATTTTGTCACTTGGGTAAAACTGTGGGTCACTTGTAATTTCTTTAGGTAATATTTTTAACGCTTTTTTATTTGGCGTAGAGTAACCAATGTATTCGGCATTTTGGGCAGCAACTTCAGGTTTTAGCATGAAGTTAATAAAGTCATAAGCACCATCTATATTTTTCGCTGTTTTTGGGATGACGAAATTATCAAACCAAAGATTGGACCCTTCTTCTGGGATGACATAGTGTAAGTGTTCGTTTTCTTCTAGCATACTAGCAGCTTCACCGGAAAACGTCACGGCAGCGGCACTTTCACCATTTATCATGTACATTTTGATTTCATCAGCTACAATCGCTTTGACGTTGGAACTTAGTCCATCTAATTTTTTTGAAGCATTATCTAGTTGTTTATCATTTTTACTATTTAATGAATGCCCGTCACTATTTAAAGCCAATCCCATGACTTCTCTAGCTCCGTCAATTAACATCACATTATTTTTTAGTGAGGGATTCCATAAATCATCCCAATGTTTAATCTGACCTTCTTTAACGAATTCATCATTGTATATAATTCCCAATGTTCCCCAAAAATAGGGGATAGAAAATTTGTTTTTAGGGTCAAATGGAATATTTAAAAAACGACTATCTATGTTTTCTAGTCCTTTGATTTTAGAATGATCAAGCGGAGTGAGCATATCTTGTTTCACCATTTTTTGAATCATGTATTCACTGGGAATGGTTAAATCATAGGCTGTTCCACCTTGTTTGATTTTGGTCATCATGCTTTCGTTCGAATCAAAGGTTTCGTAAATGACTTTATAGTTATATTCTTTTTCAAATCGTTTGATTAGCGAAGGGTCAATGTAATCTCCCCAATTATAGATAGTTAATACACGACCACCAGAGGCACCACTGTTTTTTTCAAGATTAAAAGAAGTAACAGCTAGAAGGACAATGATAAGAAGAATACCTGAAAAAAGAGCATTGAGTTTCTTCATCTTATTTACCTCCTATTTTTTGTGTTTTTTTCTTTTTGTATTTTGGTTTATTGTCTTTACTGATAAAGTAATACCCAGTCACTAATAAAATAGAAAACAGAAATAGAAGGGCACTTAAGGCATTGATTTCTAAACTAATCCCTTGTCTGGCACGAGAATAAATTTCAACAGATAAAGTACTAAATCCATTCCCTGTTACAAAAAACGTCACAGCAAAATCATCTAATGAATAGGTAAATGCCATAAAATATCCGGCGATAATTCCTGGTGTTAAATAAGGTAAAATAATTTGTCTTAGTACCTGCCAGTTGTTTGCTCCTAAATCTCGTGCAGCATCAATAAGTGATGGATTCATCTCTTGCATTTTTGGCAAGACCATTAAAACGACAATCGGGATACTAAAAGCAATATGAGAGAGTAGTACAGACATAAAACCTAATTGAAACCCAAACCAAGTCCCTAGAAAAGTAAATAGGATTAAAAAACTTGCCCCAATAATAACATCAGGAGACACCATTAAAATATTGTTTAAACTTAGTAATGTATTTCGTACGCCACGTTGTTTGGTGTAGTGAATCCCCATTGCACCAAACGTTCCAATAATAGTAGCAATTAAAGCAGATAGAAAAGCCAGTAAGAACGTGTCTATCACAATGCCAATTAACCTGGTGTCTTCAAAGACAGCTTGGTAATGTTCTAACGTAAATCCGGTAAATAATGTCATCGTTCCACCGGCGTTGAATGAATAATAAATTAGATAAAAGATAGGTGCGTACAGAATAATGAAAACTAAAATCAAATAGAGATGGCTCCAATTAAATTTATGGTTGCTCATTTTTTCTTCGCTCCTTTCTTTTTCTTCTCGCCGGTTAGCATCATAATGATAAACATCGCGATAATCAGAACGACACCAATAGTTGAGCCCATCCCCCAGTTTTGTGTGACAAGGAAATGTTGTTCGATGGCCGTTCCAAGTGTTATCACACGATTTCCCCCAATTAAGCGAGTTAACATAAATAGACTAAGTGATGGGATGAATACGGCTTGCACACCACTTTTTACGCCATTTAAAGATAGTGGGAAGATGACACGTCTAAATGTTTCAAAATTACTCGCGCCTAAATCACGACTGGCAAACACAAGAGAAGGGTTAATTTCTTCTAAGGCATTAAAAATAGGTAAAATCATAAATGGGATTTCAATATAGGTCGCAACGGTTAAAAAACTAAAATTTGTAAAAAGAAGTTGTTGCGTCCCAATACCAACAGTATCTAGAAAATTATTGATTCCACCATGGATACTAAAAATCCCAATAAACGCATAAGCTTTTAACAACAAGTTAATCCAAGTGGGCAAGATAATTAACATGAGCCACAGTTGTTTGTGTTTTAATTTTGTTAAAAAATAAGCTGTTGGATAGCTAATCACTAGTGTAAATAAGGTAATAAGTAGAGCGTAGAATAATGAGTTAAAGGTCATACTCAAGTAAGTTTTACTTGTTAAATATTGTTGATAATTACTTAAAGTAAATTGCCCATTAATATCAAAAAATGACTGGTAAATAATTAAAATTACTGGTGCGATAACAAATAGAGCTATCCATAAAAAATATGGAATCGTGTAAAATCGTTTTGATTGTGTCACTTATCAACCCTCCTTAGTCGTCATAACTTTCTAATCTGGCATCAAAATCTTCTTCTGACTCATTAAAACGCATGACATGAATGTCTTCTGGTTCAAAAAATAAACCAACTGCTTGTCCTTCAAGTGGCTTCTTAGTTGAATGCACCACCCATTCATTTCCTTCAGAATCAATACAGAAAATTTCATAATGAACCCCTCTGAATAATAAGGTATCAACTGTCGCTTTTAATTTTCCTTGTTCGACAGGTACTAGGGAAATATCTTCAGGACGCATTACTACATCAACGGGCTCATTTTCTCTCATACCACTGTCGACACATTCAAATTGTTTTCCGACAAATTCAACTAAGTTATCCTCAATCATAACTCCTTTTACAATATTGCTTTCTCCAATAAAATCCGCTACAAAACGGTTAATCGGTTCATCATAAATATCAGAAGGAGAGCCACTTTGTTCGATTTTCCCATCATGCATAACAAAAATTTCATCACTCATAGCTAAAGCTTCTTCTTGATCATGAGTAACAAAAATAAAGGTAATGCCTAACCGCTTTTGTAGTTCACGTAACTCTGATTGCATGGCTGTTCGCAATTTTAAGTCAAGAGCAGATAAAGGTTCATCCAATAGTAAAATTTCAGGTTCATTTACAAGCGCACGAGCGATTGCCACACGTTGTCTTTGCCCACCAGACATCTCACTGATTTGTCTTTCTTCTAAACCAGATAACTGAACCAAACGTAGAGCTTCACGTACTTTTACATCAATTTGTTCTTTGGGTAATTTTTTGATTTTTAACCCAAATGCCACATTTTCATAAACATCCATATGAGGAAAAAGAGCATAATCTTGGAATACAGTATTTACTTTACGTTTGTTTGCAGGAACTTTATTAATCACTTTTCCATCAAATAAAATTTCTCCAGATGTTGGTTCGCTAAAACCAGCAATCAAACGTAAAATCGTTGTTTTGCCACATCCTGATGGACCTAATAAGGTATAAAATTTTCCTTGTTCGATTTCAAAACTCACTTTTTTTAATACAGTGGTGTCGTCGTATTCTTTCACGACATCTTTAAATTCAATAATTGTGTGACTCATTTTCTCCCACCTTTACTATAAATAAGAATTTGTTGCAACAATGAGGAGTTTGCTAACTCCATCGTGAGCATTAGATATTTGGTGCTGGTTGAGTGCTTGGTAATAAATACTTTCACCTTTTGAAGCGATATAGGTATCTTCACCTATGGTAACATAGATTTTTCCTTGTAACACATAACCAAATGTTTCGGATTGTGATGGTTCAAATTCTTTGTATTCTCCTTTTTTTTCTAGAGTTAATAATATAGGTTCCATTTCATTTTCATTAGAGTCAGAAACTAACCAATTTATTTCATATCCTTTATCTTCATCAAGGTGAATGGTTTGATCTTCTTTAGGATAGACGACTTGTTGTTTTTGATGTTTTTCATCAAAAAATTGTTTTGGAGAAACACCTAATACTTCTAAAATGGAGAAAAATGTCTCTAGAGAAGGGGAGCTTAAATCTCGTTCTAATTGAGAAATGTATCCTTTTGTGAGATCTGTTCGTTCTCCTAATTCTTCTTGTGTTAAA
>OMJG01001965.1_pt1 | contig 10841 bp, 8 predicted proteins | sample 1646431 | NCBI WGS metagenome assembly OMJG01 (sample SAMN03771674, study PRJEB25209) | food metagenome | isolation source: Cotija cheese | place: Mexico:Jalisco,Michoacan | collected 2011-12-12 | reverse complement strand
GCCGACATCGAACTCCAGGGCGACGACCTCCGATCGGTCAGAGACACCGTCCTGCATCGGATCGCCGAGGCGACCGGAAAGACCTACGACCGCATCTTCGACGACTCCCTGCGTGACCGGTGGTTCACCGCCGAGGAGGTGATCGAGTACGGACTCATCGATCGCGTCATCGACTCCCAGTCCGACCTGCGAGCTCGGATCGGAATGAGGGTGACTGAAGTGAAGTGGCTCACAGGTGTTGCGGAAACGTCGGTAGGTTAAGTTAGGCTGTCCTACGTTAATGCCGAGGAGCCGCAACCGGCTCCGACCACTGTCGAAAGGACAGGAATGTCAGTTCCTCACAGCCGCCGGGCCGTCATCGCCGGAGCGCTCGTCGCACTCTCGCTCACCGCCACCGCCTGCGGGCAGGGATCGCAGGCCGCGGAGGAGTCCGGGTCAGCGAATTTCGAGACCGTGACGATCAAGCACGCACTCGGCGAAGCGGTCATCGAGTCCGAGCCCGAGCGCGTCGTCACCCTCGGTCAGGGATCGACGGAGACCGCGATCGCGTTGGGCAAGACTCCGGTCGGTATGGAGGAATACGCCTGGGGATCCGATGACACCGGCTATATGCCGTGGATCTACGAGGCCGTGAAGGACAAGGGCGAGAAGCTGCCCGAACAGTTCCAGGGCGATACGGAACTCGACGTCGAGGCCATTGCCGAACTCGAACCCGATGTCATCCTCGCTCCCTGGTCGGGAATCACGGCCGACCAGTATGAGCAGCTCGATGCCATCGCCCCGACCGTGGCTTACCCGAAGCAGCCGTGGACCATCGAATGGGATGAGCAGATCACCACGATCGGCAAGGCACTCGGTCAGGAAGAGGAATCCGTTGGGCTCGTCGACGACATCAAGACACAGCTGAAAGAGGCCGAGCGGGACGAGTACAAGGACCTCACATTCTCCTATATCTACAACTCCGGTCCCGGCACCCTCGGCGTCTTCTATCCCACCGAACAGCGCGTGGCGATGGTCTCGGCTCTCGGGCTGACCCCGGATCCGGTCATCGACGAACTGAAGAAGGAGTACGACGAGCCGGGAACGGACTCCGCGCTCATCGGCCTGGAGAACGCGGACAAGCTCAACGACTCGGACCTCATCTTCACCTTCTACTCCGATGCGAAGAACAAAAAGGAGATCGAATCGCAGGGACTGTATAAGAACATTCCGGCGATCAGGTCCGGAGCCGTCGTGGCCTCCGAAGATCAGGCCTTCGTCACCGGATCCTCGATCATCAACCCGCTCACCGTCCCCTGGACTCTGGAGCGCTATGTGCCGATGATCGACAAAGCTGTGGAGAAGCTCGACAAGTAGGTCGACGGCGAAGCAGCAGCCGAATCAGCCGGGCGAGCTGGGCGCTCTCAATCGAGGGCGCTCAGCTTCTTCCATTCATCCCAGGAATAGACCCAGTCCGAGATGTCGCTGTCATTGGTCGACAGGCTCACCTGCGAACCGGTGATCTCGACGGGATCACCGAAGATCGCGGAGTCATAGTATTCCTTCGCCCGTGCGGTGGTGAGGTTGACGCAGCCGTGCGAGACGTTCTGAGAACCCTGCACGCCTGCCGACCAGGGAGCAGCGTGGATGAATTCGCCGTTGTTGTGGATGCGCACAGCCCACTGGACATCGGTCTCGTAGTCCCACTGCTCGGAGGTCATCGTGTAGTCAGCGGCCTTCGACATCACCACGTGCGTGCCGTTGTACGAGGGTGACTTCGGTGCGCCGAGGGAGGCCGGGAAGTCCATGACCGTCTTGCCGTCACGGGTGACGGTCATCCGGTGGGTCTTCACGTCGGCCTTGACGACCTGTTTGCGTCCGATCTCGAAATCAAGGGTGAGATCGTTCCGTCCCACGCTGTTCTCACCCGTCGGCACGTCCTTGAGCGGAACGTCGACGGAGACCTTGGAATGAGCGGGCCAGAACTCCTTCGGACGGAAATGCAGGCGGGACTGCGGATCGTCATAGAGCCAACCCCACGAGCCTTCGACCTCACGCTCCTCGCCGTTTTCGTCGGTGACCTTGACCGAGAGTCGACGTTCCACATCGTCACGGAATTCCTCGGACACGGTGGAACCGAAGTTGAGCATGATGGGGGCCGCGACACCGACCGTCTGGCCATCGGCGAGTGTCGTGCGCACCGACATCGGTGCCCCGTCGCTGGCGCCGACAATGACCGTTGCGTCGAGGTCGACTTCGTCTCCGTCAGCAGCAGTGGCGGTGACCTTCACGGTGTATTCGCTGTCGGCGACGAGGCCGTAGGTCGAGATCCAGGCGGCGGAGTCATCCGGGGCGGAGACCGCTTCGGCATCGTCCTTGCTCTCTGAATCGCTGCCCTTCGACTCTTCCGTGGACTCGTCGTCGCTGGATCCGGATTCGGTGGAGCTCGGTGTCGACGAACCGGCTTGGGCGTCCTCATCTGACTCGAGCGCGGTGCCGGAGGCATCGAAGAATGTGCCGGGATCGTGCGCGATTCGGGGGTGGGCCTCCTCGGTGACGGAGATGTCACTGAGGTCGGCGTTCTCGACGGAGATGCCGATCCGCTGACCGGCTTCCAGATCGATGTCGTCGCCGGATTCGGTCACTTCTCCGAAGTCTCCGGCGCCGGGCATCGCGGCCGCCGCATCGGCGGACTCGCTCGGCTCAGCTGAGGAGGTCGCATCGCTGGGCTGCGAAGACGGCGTCGATTCGGACGCGGATTCTGCTGCCTCGGAGGTGATGGCTCCGACGCGGAACACGGGATCCGCGGCCGCCTCGGCGGTCTTGTTCGCGCCATTGCGGGTCGCGTCGGGATCATCACTCGACGGCGTGCACGCCGTGAGCAAGGCCAGCGCCGACAGGGCGGCAACGGCCCCTTGGATCTTCGTGGACAACAGGGAAACCTCGTTAGAACACAGGGATGAGAACTGCGAATAATGGTAATGAAGCAAAATCACGAAAGTATTAACGCTTTCGCTTCTTCGCTCCGATTCCGGCTCCCGAAAGGTCGTGGAGGCAGAGCTGACCTGGGCAGATGGGGGAGAGGGGGAGTTGTGGAATTGTGATGTTGGGGAGTTGTTTGGGAATAGAGGACTCCCCGTGCACCCGACAGAGCTCGCTTACCCTTGCTGCCTTCCGGCCCTGGGGGAGTTCACAAGATGACGCCGCACGGGGAGCCGTGATTCAGTCTAGTCGAGAGCGGCCTCGGCGGACAAAACGAGTGGGCGGGGCCACAAGAATACGACAAGGACACTGTTATCCACTCGTGACAGAAACATCATCTGAGCGGGACATTCACTGGATAGTGTGGACGCATCCTCGTTTCCCATCCCTAAGGAACGACGGAAGCATCGAGCGCAGACGGGAGGACGGAGCGCAGCCGTCGGCAGAACGGCATCTCCGCGCCGTCGCCGATTGAACCGCGTGCCGTCGGGCGATGAGGTCGCGTGTTCACCTGCGGGAAGTGGGATGCTTCACACTCGGCCACCGCGATTTCGCATTGTCGTCATGACTCGGATAAGCTGATTCGCGGAGGATTCGCCTAGTGGCCTATGGCGCTCGCCTGGAACGCGGGTTGGGTTAACGCCCTCAGGGGTTCGAATCCCCTATCCTCCGCCACAGAAGTCCCGGTCTCGCAGTTTCTGCGGGCCGGGACTTCGTCGATTCACCGGTTGCGGACCTCCATGACGGTCGCGGGAGGCTCGTATTCGGACATCCCGCACCGATTGTGACAGTTCGCACCATTCGTGCCACCTGCTACCGGTGCTTTCGCATCCCTCGTCGGTGGTGGCTCAACGCACCGGTGCAACGAGGTGGTGTGCCGCCAAGGGTGAGTGATGCGGAGCTGGGTGCAGCGGACGGCAGTTGCCGGAACGCAAATCACATGACGGTTCATGGCGAAGTGCGTCATTGTGACGGCACGCGTCAGCTCGCGAAGTCTGCCCGCCGTGTGTGGTCTGCGGCGCGGCCCAGCAGCACGAATCGACCTCCACGTCACTCGCGCTCGCCTTGGCCACCGAGAAGCTCAAAGGTCATCGCCGCCATCCACCCGGGCATCTGGGAACCGGCCGTGCTCGCGAAGTTCATCCTCACCGCCGACCAGTTCAGCAAGGGCCGAGCTGCGATCAACGTCGTCTCCGGCTGGTTCAAGGACGAATACACCCGCCTCGGCCTGCCGTGGCTCGAACACGGCGAACGCTACCGCCGGTCCGCGGAGTTCATGGACGTCGTCCGCAAGCTCTTCACCGAGGAGAACGTCGAGTACCGCGGCAACTTCTACACCGTCGACGACTTCACCCTCCGCCCCGGTCCCTATCCGGTCGAAGGCCGCCCCCACCCGGAGATCTTCCAGGGCGGAAACTCCTCGGCCGCGCGCATCAACGGCGGCAAGCACGCCGACTGGTACTTCTCCAACGGCAAGGACTTCGACGGATTCCGCGAACAGTACGACGACGTCACCGAGGTGGCCCGCGCCCGCAATCGAAAGGTCCGTTTCGGACTCAACGGGTTCGCCATCGTCCGCGACACCGAAGCCGAAGCTCGCGAACAGCTGCGCGAGATCATCGCCAAAGCCGACGAAGGCGCCGTCGAGGGATTCCGCAAGTCCGTGCAGCAGGCCGGTGCCTCGACTCACGATAAGAAGGGCATGTGGGCGGATTCGAGCTTCGAAGACCTCGTCCAGTACAACGACGGCTTCCGCACCCAGCTCATCGGCACCCCCGAACAGGTCGCCGACCGCATCATCGAATACAAGAAGATCGGCGTCGACCTCATCCTCACCGGCTTCCTCCACTTCCAGGAGGAACTCGAAGCGTTCGGCAAGACCGTCATCCCGATCGTGCACGAGAAGGAAGCCGAACTCGTCAACAGGTGACTGCTCACGTCTGCCGGAGTCTGAACCTGGAGGCGAGGTTCCCTCAGGCCACGCTGAATGACGCGGACCTGAGCTTCAGCTTCGTCCGCAGCTGATCGCCGGTGAGGCTCTCGGTCTTTCCCTTCACCGAGGTGGCTTTCACCGTCTTCACCAGACCCGAGCCGGTCTTCGTCACCGTCACAGACCGGACATCTGCCAGTCCGAAGGCCTTGGCCATATCGGCCTGCTTAGCCGTCACCGACCACGAGGCGTTCGGGTTCTTCGCGGAGGCATACTTCGACGGTGAGTCATCGACGGAGACGAGGTAGGGCACAGCCGAACCCCACACCTCGGCGGCCGAATGCGTCGTCGCCCCGGCAGAAGAGGAGTACACGGCGTCGATGAGGCTGCCCTTGTACGTCACGACTCGCGCGGACTTCACCGTCGAACCGCTCATCGTCTGGGTCGCCGCCACGGCCTTGCGCCACGGACCCGAATCGCCTGCGTTCTCATGAGTCCACCCGAGGAAACGCTGCGAGGCCACTTCGTCGTAGACATTGCAGTCGCATGCGGACTTCGGAGTGCCGAGGGTGCGATAGGCATAGGTGCGGGAGGCGATGGCCTGAGCACGCAGCGCCTCGGACTGCCATGATGCCGGCATCTCGGCGATGCCCGGCAGATATCCGCTGTTGAGACCCACCACGTTGATGACATTGAGCGAGCTCTTCAGCTGCCCGATCTCGATCCGCCCGTGCCGGTAGACGCCGGTCGCCCCGTTCTGTGCACCGCTGACCGACACCGTCGCCGCCGAGGATGACTTCCAATAGCGTGTTCCCTGCCATTCGACGATGAGCTTCGAGGCCGCATAGCTCTTCGACCCGACCTTCGCCTTGACCGAACCGGACGAGGTGCGCTCGACCGTGACCGTCGCCCCCGACTCGACGGTCTTCGACCCGATCTTGACCCTCAGTTTCCCGGACCGGGGAGTGATCGTCACCGACTTCTTCCCGGTCAGCAGCTGCACCCGCAGCCTGTCGTCGGCGTTCTTCGACATCGTCGTGACCTTCGCACCCGTGTAGTAGTGCTGCAGGATCTGCGTCGAGGACTTTCCGGCCGCCGCCATCCCGCGTGCTCCGTACTGGCTCATCCCGACCCCGTGGCCGAAGCCTGACCCCTTGATCGCGAATGACGAGGGCGGCTTCGCTGGCGTCACCTTCGCCCCGGACTTCTTCCACTCCGTCCCGATCGCCCCCGCGGTCGGATACGCGGCGTTCGCGGGGGACGGGGCTGCGAAGAGCGTGAGGAGCAGTCCGATGAGAACGGCCGCGAGGGCAGGAGTCGTCGCCTTGACGAACGGGGAAGCTGGCATGAGTAGATCATAAGCGGGGCTGTCAATACCTCAGGTGTCGAACAGACGAACTCCCCGGAACGATCGTTCCGGGGAGCTCGTCGAGGCTTGCCCTGATCGGTTCGACGTTTCCCTCGCCGAGGCGGTTCCGCCTCGGGGAAAGAGGCATCGTTCCAGGTCAGCTGAAGTTATCAGCGATTGCCTTGTTGAAGGCGTCGAGGTCGCCGGGGTCACGGGAGGTGATGAGGTTGCCGTCGACGACCACCTCGGTGTCGGTCCACTCGGCTCCGGCGTTGATGAGGTCGGTCTTCGTCGAGATGAACGACGTCAGCTTCCGTCCCTTGGCCACTCCCGCCTCGGCGAGGATCCACGGCGCATGGCAGATGGCCGCGACCGGTTTGTCGGCGGCGAAGAACGCCTTGACGAGGTTGACTGCGTCCTCATTCAGACGCAGGGCATCGGCGTTGAGAGTGCCGCCGGGCAGGACGAGGGCGTCGAAGTCATCGACCGAGGCCTCGGCGACGGGAACGTCGACGTCGAAGGTCTTCGCGTGCTCCCAATCGCCTTCCATCGCCTGCAGAGTCCCCTCTGAGGGGGAGACGATGACGGTCGTCGCTCCGGCCTCGTCGAGGGCTGTGCGGGGGCTGGTCAGTTCGACCTGCTCGACGCCGCGGGTGAGGAGGAACGCGATCTTCTTGTCCGAGAGTGCCATGATGGTGCTCCTTGTCGGTTGTGATTGGTGAGATTGTCGAATCTGACATGGGCTCGGCTGGCCGAAACCTCGAGGCCGACGCGCAGCCCGGCCGACGCGCACATTGGGCACAACAACGGAAAGTGCAGAGTTGTTCCAGATCGCGACGAACGGATTCCCCTGGCCGGGATGACCAGGGGAATCCGATTCGGGGATGCGAGACCCTCGAGGGGTACGTTTCGCGGGCTCGGCGGACGGCTCAGATGTTCGGGAATTCGAGGCTGTAGCCGATGCCGGACTGCGACGCCGAGGTGATCTTCACAGTGCCGTAGTGATTCGTGCCGGCAGCGGTGACGGTGCAGTTCTGCGAGCCGGTGCGGGAGAAGATCCGCAGGTCGGAGTAGCAGTCGACGTTGTCGACCGTGGTGCCCTGCTTGGCGTAGGCGTTCTTGATGTCCGCCTCGAGAACGTCGGCGGGGATCTTGCCGTTGCCGTCGGCGTCGAGTTCGACTCCGTCTTCGCCGATGCGCGGGCCCTGGTAGCCGTTGTCGGTCGTTCCGCTCGACGACGAGGATCCGTTCGATGACGATCCGTTCGATGTGGAGGAATCGCTCGCCGAGGAGGCGCTGGACGAATCCGTGGATCCGTCGCTGTCGGTGGTGCCGGTGTCGGTGGTGCCGTTATCCGTCGTGCCCGTCGAATCCGGTCCGGTGGAGTCCGAACCGGCGGAGTCCGAGGTGGACTCCGAATCCGCTGCCGGTTCTTCTGCGGTCGTCTCGGTGTTCTCGTCTTGCTCCTGGCTCTGCTGGCCGTCTTGTCCCTGGCCCTGCTCCTGCCCCTGGCCCTCGGGGCCGAAGGTGATATTCATATCGCAGGCCGAGAGCGTCAGGGTCGCGGCGAGCGCTCCGGCAACGGTGATGGTCTTGAGAAGTGTCTGTGCCTTCATGATCTGCTCCTGGTCTCGTGTGCAAAAGGCTGTCGGTGTTTCGTACAAGACAAGCCTCTCAGCGCGGAGCCGTGACCTGGGCCGATTCGTGTTCGGATCCGGTGACGCATGTTCCAGGACGGACACATCGGCCTATTCTGGGACTGTGTTCGGCTTCGGCGCCGAAGAAGATCGAGAATTCTTCGGCGCTGATGTCGAGAACACCTGTCCGGCTGCGTCCCAGACATGTCAGCGAGCACAACCCGTGCGAGCGGCACGAGACAAGGAGACCATCATGGCCAAGTACCTCATGCTCAAGCACTATCGGATGCCGGAGCAGTATATGGATTACACCCCGATGGATCAGTGGAGTCCCGAGGAGGTCGACGCGCATGTGGCGTACATGAACGCCTTCGCCGACAAGCTCAAGGACTCCGGCGAATTCGTCGACTCCCAGGCGCTGTCCCCGGAGGGCACCTTCGTCCGATCCGGCCGACCGGGCGAGCCTCCGGTCACCGACGGTCCCTTCCCGGAGACGAAGGACCTCATCGCCGGGTGGATGGTCATCGACGTCGAGAACTACGACCGCGCTCTCGAACTTGCCGGTGAGCTGTCCGCGGCACCGGGCAAGGGAGGGGAGCCGATCAACGAATGGCTCGAACTGCGCCCCTTCCTCGGCCACGCACCCAGCGTGGACGAGTGAGCAGGGACGCGAACGGAGTCCGCGATGATCGATCCGGATCCCCTCGCCGAGGCGGAGCTGCGTGAGCTCGTCCCCGCCGTGATCGGCATCCTCGTCAGCCGTGGAGCAGACTTCCCGACCGCCGAGGATGCCGTTCAGGACGCGCTCATCGAAGCCCTGCGATCGTGGCCGTCCGAGCCGCCCCGCGACCGGCGGGGCTGGCTCGTGACGGTGGCATGGCGGAAGTTCCTCGACACCGTGCGATCCGAAGGATCGCGGATAAAACGCGAGGAACGGGTCATGGCCGCCACCCTCGCCGCACCCGGAGCCTCGGCCGAACCCGGGACCGACGGCGTACCGAACGCCGATGACACCCTCGACCTCTATATCCTCTGCGCCCATCCCGACCTCAGCCCCGCCTCGGCGGTGGCCCTGACCCTGCGGGCGGTGGGTGGACTGACGACGAAGCAGATCGCCGAGGCCTATATGGTGCCCGAGTCGACGATGGCCCAGCGCATCTCCCGCGCCAAGGCCACGATCGCAGGGGCGCGGCTCAACCGACCCAGCGACCTGTCCTCGGTGCTCACCACCCTCTACCTCGTGTTCAACGAAGGTCACTCGGGAGACGTCGACCTCGTCGCCGAGGCGATCCGCCTGACGCGCACGCTTACGTCGATGATCGACTCCGCTGAGGTGGACGGACTGCTCGCCCTCATGCTCCTCCACCACGCCCGCCGCGACGCCCGATTCGGCCCGGACGGCCGACTCATCGCCCTGGCCGATCAGGACCGCACCCTGTGGGATCGACGGCTCATCGTCGAGGGCATTGATCTCCTGCAGGCGGCGCTTGCCCGGGACGAACTCGGCCAATATCAGGCGCAGGCTGCCATCGCGGCTCTCCACGCCGATGCGCAGAGTGTCGAGGACACCGACTGGGTGCAGATCGTTCAGTGGTACGACGAACTGCTGGCGCTGCGCGATACCCCGATCGTGCGTCTCAATCGGGCCGTGGCCGTCGGGGAGGCCGACGGGCCGGCGGCGGGACTGACCGAGCTGCGGGGCCTGGACGAGGGCCTGCCCCGGTATTTCGCCGTCGAAGCGCACCTGCGCGAACGGGCAGGAGAGCCGCAGGCGGCCGCCGACCTCTACGCTCGGGCCGCCGAACGCGCCGGCAGCCTCGCCGAACGTGACCATCTCAACCGGCAGGCGGCACGCGTTCGGTCGGGACAGGATGACCGCATTCGGCCTCGTCGACGGTGACGGTGGTGTTCACGGTCTCGGTCGGCCGCCTCGGCGAGCGAGGTTGATCACTCCTGTCGGCAGATGACATCGAAGTGCAGCTGCGGCGGACTACGATCGAAGGGAGCCGTCGGCTCATCATCCCATCTCAGCGATCCCGTCACCGGGGTCCGTTCCCGATGCCGAAAGAGGCCGAACCCGTTTGAGCCACCTGCAGGAGTTCTTCCGCATCCCACCGGGCGAACGCGACCATATCCCCGCGTCCCGCATCGCCCTGGGAGTCGCCATCCCGCTCCTCGTGTTGCTCGGAATCGACCGCCTCGACCTCGCCGTCCATGCCGCCTTCGGTGCGTTCACCGGCATCTACGCGCGCTTCGAATCCCCACGATCGCGGACCAGACGCCAGTCGATCGCGGCCGCCGTCCTCGTCGTCTGCGTGGGCATCGGGGCCCTGCTCAGCAGCCTCGGAGCCTCGGTGTGGGTGCTCGTCGTCATCACTTCGCTCGTGTCTGGCGCGGGTGCGGCCATCGCCCTGCGCTTCCGGCTCAAACCCGGCGGGTCGATCTTCTTCATCTTCGCCACCGGAGCCGTCGGATCCATTCCGAGCGGCGCATCGGTGCCGGTGGCAATGGGTGTGGCGGCCGCCTCGGCGCTGGTGTGCATCGGTCTCGGAGCGCTTGCCCACTTAGCCGGGGAACGCATGCCTCCGGAGAAGGAGACCTATGTTCGGGTGGGGCTGTCGCCGGTGGGCAAGGCTGATCTGGCAGCCCATGCCGCCCGATTCACGATCGCCCCGTTCATCGCCGGAGTTCTGGGCACCCTGCTCATCGATGTGCTGCCGCTTCTGTCCCACAGCTATTGGGCGATGGTCGCGGCGGTCGCCCCGATCACGCCGCCCGGCCGCTCGGCCCGTCTCAAGCGCGGCGTCCAGCGTGTGGTCGGAACCCTGCTGGGCGTGATCGTCACCGCGTTCCTGCTGTCGTTCCCCACCGAGGCGTGGCAGTTGGTCGTGTGGGTGATCCTGCTGCAGTTCCTCGCCGAGATCTACGTGCTGCGCAACTATTCGGTGGCGCTGCTCTTCATCAC
>OMJG01001964.1_pt1 | contig 10847 bp, 9 predicted proteins | sample 1646431 | NCBI WGS metagenome assembly OMJG01 (sample SAMN03771674, study PRJEB25209) | food metagenome | isolation source: Cotija cheese | place: Mexico:Jalisco,Michoacan | collected 2011-12-12 | reverse complement strand
ACCCCGAGTAGGCACCACCTACCCGGGGTTCACTCATACCCACACACCCAACCACATATTTGTCTGGTGTGCACTGATAACCTATACAGGTTTCTGCTTGGTTTCCGGTCAGACTTCCGGACTGCACGCTCTTTCTTGCTGATGCAGCATCCAAGCCCCAGAAAGGTTATGCCGGGGACGGCACTAGATCATCATGACCTCACCACATGAGCATCTTTCAACACAAGCATCGGAATCCGTAACCACGGGCCCTTCCACACTCCGCAGCGAATCTACGGCTGCTCTTCCGCATTCAGGTACTGCACCCCAGAACGATCGCATTACGCCTCGTCTGCTTGGAGCGGTCATCGCCACAGGCACGTTGGCATTCATAGGCATTCTTACGGAGACACTGGTCAACGTGCTGTTCCCAGCACTTATGACAGAATTCGCTGTAGGCACTTCGACCATCCAGTGGCTGACGACCGGCTACTTGCTGGTTGTCGCGCTTACGGTCACCACATCCTCATATCTGAAGCGGCGCGTCCCGCTGAAAACACAGTTCTGCATCGCCGTGGGATTATGCCTGGTGGGTTCGGTCGTGGCTATTGCCGCCATCAACTTTCCGTTGCTGCTGGTCGCAAGAGTACTGCAGGGCTGCGGTACGGGTATAGCCCTACCTCTGATGTTCAATATCATTCTCGAACAGTCACCCAAGTCCAAGATCGGTCAGTTGATGGGTATCGGCAATCTGGTCTGCGCTTCGGCGCCGGCTCTAGGCCCTACTTTCGGCGGTGTCGTGGTATCGCTGGTGTCCTGGCGTTGGGTTTTCGTGCTGATTGTTCCTTTTCTGCTGTTCGCCTTGTTCATAGGCGTGAGATGTATTGAGCAGCCGGTTCCGACCACCGAAGCAAGATTGAGCGTTATCCAATTGTTGTGCATCTCTGTGGCATTCGTGTCGCTGCTCTTTGCCATCGAACAGGGTGGTGCGGCGATAACGGCGATGTCGCTGGGGCAGCATTCTGCATCAGGAATCGTGATGACCGCCATAGCGCTGTTGGTGTTAGGCATAGCTTCTTTGTGCGCATTCACCTGGATCTCGCGCAAATCCTTCTCCCCCTTGATACGGCTTGGTGTACTGCAAAGCGCGAGCTTCAGATGGCATTTGCTGTCCTATGTCCTCTTTCCCTTCATCACCATCGGGTTGGGATTCGTGATGCCCACCCTTATCCAACTTGGCATGGGAAACAGCTCCTTGGTCGCAGGGCTGTCGGTGCTGCCGGGAGCGGTATTCGGAGCTGTAATGGCACCGCTGGGAGGGATGCTGCTCGATAGAATCGGCGCAAACAAGCCGATTTTCGCAGGCTTTGGCGTAGCCTTCATAGGTCTGCTGTTGCTATGCCTTTTTGGCAGCGATGCCGGTCTGTTGGCCTTGGGTGTGTTCTACTGCATCTATATGGTGGGTTTCTCCACTGCATATTCGAATATCATGACAGACGCACTGAATGAGCTTCCACCCGAGCTGAAAGCGGACGGAAACGCCATGTTCAGCACACTCCAGCAGCTGATGGGCGCCGTAGGTACCACGGTGATGTCGGTGTTCATCGCAGCGGCACAGGCTGGGCAGGGAACAGCAGGAAGCAGGAAATACGCGCTGGCTACCGTCGCAGGGTCCCGCTCTGCCTTCGTCTGTATGACCGTGGTCGTGGTCGTCTCGGCGGCAGCCATGCTGCGGGCTATGATGGTGCGTCAACAATCTTCGCGGCAGGGATGACGGAACACTATTCCGGAGGGAATTCGCTTGCCGTCTACTTTCTCATGCCTGCGGTTCATCCGCGTTAGACTTTGAACGGACGCATTGTACGGAGAGGCCTCGCACGCGTGCATCGCGTGCAGACCGATGCACGGATGAGCTGCGGCTCTGCCAGGAATGCAGTGACATGCGAAGACACGGAGGTGGGCCACGACACCGGATTGATGTGGTGGCCATCCATCATCCATCTGGTGAAAGGGAGTTGCGGATATGAAATACGCGCAATTGGGACGATCAGGAGTAAACGCTTCACGGGTGGCGCTCGGTGTGATGCGCATCGCAGACAAGAGCGGGCAGGACGCGGCCGATATCGTCGGCACTGCATTGGATGCCGGCATCAACTTTTTCGATACCGCCGATGGTTATGCGGGCGGGTTGAGCTCGCAACGCTTCGGCACCGCTTTGAAAGACTGCCATGTTGACCGCGACAGCATCTACATCCAGACGAAATTTGGAATTTTCAGAGATGAACAAAGCGGGAACATCACTCGCTACGATTTCACCAAAGAGCACCTGCTTCAGGCGCTGGATGGTGAACTGGCCAATCTTCAGACCGACTATGTTGATTTCGTGCTGCTGCATCGTCCGGATGCTCTGGTGGAGCTGGACCAGTTGGCGGAGGCCTTCAACCAGCTCCAGAATGAGGGGAAGGTACGGCATTTCGGCGTCAGCAACGTCAATCCGATGCAGGTGGAGCTCTTGCAAAGCGCGGTCGACCAAAAATTGGAAGTCAATCAGCTGCAGTTCGGCCTCGGCCATACCGGTATGGTCCAGCAGGAATTCCACGTCAATATGATCGACGCGCCCAGTATCGATCACGATGGCGGATTGATCTCATACAGCAGGCTTAAGCACATGACCATTCAGGCATGGAGCCCTTTCCAATACGGATTCTTCGAGGGGGTGTTCCTCGACAATCCCAAGTTCCCTGCACTCAATGACATGCTCGACCGGGTTGCCGGCGATCATGGCGTAAGCCCAAGCGCTATTGCGGTCGCATGGATTCTCAGGCATCCGGCCTTGATGCAGGTGTTGCTCGGGTCGATGACGCCATCGCGGTTGAAGGATATGGCCGCAGGGGTCGACGTGAGGTTAAGTGCTCAGGAATGGTACGATCTCTATGTTGCCGCCGGCAATGATTTGCCGTAAGGGGTGCTGAGCAGTGCACTATTTCGTGCCTCGCAGATGCAGTGCGTCTTCCAAGATCATGTACCACGACCAGACGTCGGCGCGGCGTGCCGCTGAGGAAAGCCGTGTTCAACGCGGAGTCGAGCTTTGGGTATATCGATGCGAGTTGTGTGGTACCTGGCACCTGACCAGCCGAGCACCTGGCAGTGAGAGCTATGCAGCCAAATCGACTGCGTCCAAGCCTCGTTCGCGCAAACGTGGGTACAAGCCCCGACGTCGCTGAGCCGCCATCACGTAGGAGTATGCGGAGCTCAACGATCCGGTGTGAACCCCTGCCGTTCCGCCGGATGGTTGATGCATTTGCACAGCGGTGCCGGTGACGTGGATATTCTGGCTATCTGTGCACTGAATGAGGCCACAGGTTTGCTGGTGTCGCGCAAGTCGTAATATCGATGCACGATGTCATTGAAACGCTCTAGAGCCGGAGCCATTGATGCCCACTGCCGATCATCAGGATACGTGTCCTGGAAAAACTGCATGTCGTGCGGAAGGTGTGGCTTGCGTTCCGGGCTTTGGTCCGGTTCACCGATCGCGAGTCCAAGAACGGGGAACGTCAGAGGCGGAAGCTTCAGGATGCTGATCAGTCTGTCGATATCGTTGAGCAGCGATCCCAGAATGACGCAGCCCAGCCCCAAGGCGTTTGCCGCAGTTTCCATGGCGTGCAGAGCAAGGACCGCATCGTTCTGGGATTGGCTGAAAATATAGCTGCTGTTCAGCGTGAAGCCCTCGGACTCGACATCGATACCCTGCTCCGCTGCAATGCGCGTGTTACGGTGCTGATCGACGATATACACGTATAGCAGAGGAGCTTCTGCGATATACGGTTGCCGACCGATCTCCGCCAGCTGCCGCTGCACGGAGGGGTCCGTGATACGCACTGCCGACCACGAGTTCAGATATTGGCTTGTCGCCGCATGTTGGGCTGCCGCTTCGAGAATGTCGATGGTATCTTCGGGGATGGGCGCGGAGGTGAAATGACGAATCGAGCGACGATTCATCAAACACCGAACAACCGCGTTGTCTTGAGATTCGTCTCGGGATTCGTCCCTGTTTGCCGCCGAAGATTTGGTGCGGTCAGAAGATGTTGACATGTCACCATTATGCATGTCCGGCGATGTCTTGGGTAGTGCCGTGGGGCATTACGGTCGAAGAGAGACTCGTCCTGCGTTGATCGCAACCGTCGCTTCAGCGCCTTGCGGCTTTTTTATGGCGATGGTCGACGAAAGCCTCCGAACCCCTATTCGACAGCTGCGAGACGACTGCGGTCACTGCGGCGGATAACGCGGCGAACACCAGACTCATGAAGAAGCCCTCCTGCCGCTCCTCATCATCCAGACCATCCTTGCCGCGCTGCTTGTTCCAGACCATCTTGAATATCTGACCCGCCAACATGCCTGCCAACCCAGGCAATGCGAGTTTGATGATCTTGTCGCTGAAGGAATCCGGATCGTTCTGAGCTTGTGCCTTCATGCTGTCCACCTTTGTATTGACGGAATCGAATGTGGCCGTTAACCGATCGGCTGTCTCGGTGAGGTCGTTGCGCTGTTCGTCTTGAGTCACATCCCACATTATTTCACACCGGAGCTTCCTGCGCCGCGCACTTCACGAGGAACGTATACGGTCGCTGCAGTCCTCTCCAAGCATCCTTAAGACGGTATCGTGCATAGACCCCACCTGTGAGTACAGTGGAGACATGGCTGATTCTCAACACGACGTAAGCAATGACGCTTCGACAGAAGGACCCATCACACAAGGACTCATCGTATTGCTCCGGCACGGGCAGACCGCATGGAGCGTGTCAGGACAGCATACGGGTCGCACCGATATCCCTCTCACCCCGATTGGAGAGACACAGGCCCTCCAGGCAGGTCAACGGCTTGCTGCAGCCTTCGGCGGAAGTTTTTCACCGGATATGGTCTATACGAGTCCTCTGAAAAGGGCACGTACGACGGCCCGACTTGCAGGTTTCCACGACGCGACGGTCGTCGACGGACTGGCTGAGTGGGATTATGGCCGGGCAGAGGGAAGAACCCGGGATGATGTCGCGAAGGCGAATGGCAGTGATTGGGTGCTTTGGCGTGACGGCCCTCAGAGCCTCTCGGAACGACTCGGGGGCGATTGGGATTCCACGCTTCCTTCGGGGGAAACCGTCCACGTCCACAATGGCCCGGGAGAATCCTTGGAGGATGCCGCGAAACGTGCCTCCGGAGTGCTGCAGAATGTTTCGCCGCTTATGGAGCAGGGCAAGGTCGTGGTCATGGTAGCCCATGCGCATATCCTGCGAATTCTGACGACGCAATGGCTGGGGCTGGACCCGCATGCGGCCCGCTTGTTCCGTCTGGATACAGCTCACTACTCGGTGCTTTCCAGGTACAGGGGCGACAACGTGATTAACCACTGGAACTGCTGAGTGCCTTGGTTCGACGATACCGCTGAGGACCGTGGCCGCTGGCATGGTGCATCACCACGGTTTCATGCCGTGTGTCAGGCTCGCACCACATCCGTGCTGGATCTCAGCATGAGCTGCGGTTCGAATATGCGTTGCGGATTATTCGGAAGTTCACCGTCGATGAGTTCCAGAGTCATTCTTGCCGCGGTTCTGGCCATGGCCAGGGGGTCCTGGCGAATGGTGGTCAGACCGGTGTCCTTGGCGTAGATGCCGTCATCAAAGCCAATCACCGACACGTCGCGCGGAACACGAATACCGCTTCGGGCCATTTGGAACATCAGTGGTATGGCCAACCCGTCCTCCTGACAGATGACGGCGGTAGGCATGCTGTCCAAGGTGAAGAGCTGGGTCAGCACATCCGAGATTCTGTTGCCTGAGGCGCTCGCGGTCAGCACACGTGGATCGAGCGAAGCCTCCTTGCAGCACTCGACGAAGGAGTCCTTGCGCTGCTGAACGCTGAAAAACAAGGAATTCATAGGATCGGTCTGCACATATACGATATTGCGATGGCCCAGAGAGAAGACATGTTTGAACGCCAACATGGCACCCAGCTCGTCATTGATCCGGACCGAGGCGTTGTACACGTTGTGAGTGGCCGAATTGATGCCGATGATAGGAACTTTCAAGGTGTTCAGACGTTCGATTTCGGTGTCGGCGACATCGAATGACGCGACGATCACCGCATCGGCGTTCCTGCGGGTTGGCAGCGTGTCGAAGAATGACTTGCGGTCGGAGCTGCTGTCGATCTGGAAAATCGAAATATCGTAACCCGCAGGATGCAGGACCGAATTCAATCCCTCCAGAATCGCAGAATTGAACCATGACCCCAGGCGGTCGCTGAGCAGCAGTGCGATGCGTAACGAAACCCCGGATTTCAGTGCTGTCGCCGAACGAGATATGGAAAAGCCCAAGGTGTTGGCGATGTCCAAGACGGCGGTCTTGGTTTTCTCTGACACGAGTTCCGGGTGGGTGAAGGAGCGGGAAACCGTGGAAATGGACACGCCTGCCTCTTTTGCGACTTCATGGATGGTGGCGGTCATATCTCCTCCTTGTATGGTGTCAGGTTAAGGCATTGCTGTGCGTATTGCGGTTCGGTGATTGAACCTTCCCGTAGCAGCGGTTACCAGCATAGGGCTTCATGCGTGTGCGACCGTGCTCCGGCAGGCTTCGACACACCGGGCACCATGATTTCATGCGGCATCTGGCCGAGAGGGCTCCGGTAGGAGATGCGCCGGCGGCAAGAATACATGCCTGCGTCTCTCTACAACAAGAGCAGGGTGGGTGCGCTACGTGTGCTGCGCGTACCCACCCTGCTCTCAGTGCAACCGGTTGACGGTCTTGATATCAGCCTTGGTTGGCCTTGGTGGTCTCATACTCCGTGGCCCAGCTGTCCACGAATGCTTTCTTCACGCCGTCCCAGTCGCTGGTTCCCTGGGCATATTCCAGCAAGGAGTTGCCAAGGTTCGTCTTCCACTCGTCGCTCGGGTCATAGAGGAATGCCCACTGCACGTTCTTCTTGCCTTCGGCCTGGTATTCGTCCGCGGCCTTCACGATGGGATTGTCTGTTGCGTACTCGCCGGTGAATGTCTTGAACGGTGTGGTGAAGCCCATGGTGTGCGACCATGTTTCGCGTCCCTTGTCCGAAGTGATTAGCCACTTGAGGAAGTCTTTGGTGGCTTTCTGCGATTCTTCGGATGCCTGTTTGTTGACGCACCAGAATGTTTCCGAGCCGGTCGACATGCCATAGTCCTCTTCGCCCGGAATCCCTGTATAGATGGGTAGAACGCCGATCTGATCAGCCTTCAGTCCTCCGGAGACCAAATCCGGCCATGACCACGAGCCGTTCTGGAAGAATACTGCGGCACCCGTAGTGATGTCCGACAGTGAGTCATCCATGGTTTTGCCGCTCAGCGCGCTTGTCGGGACGGTCGAATCCTTGAGATAGAGGTCGGTGATGTTCTTGAACTGCTTGAGATAGGTGCCTTTGATGCTTGAAGGCTGCTTGGTGACATTGTCTTTGGCAAATTCGAAGGCCAGGGGGATGCTCGCCAAGTGGGTGCTCCAACGCCAGTTGCTCGAGGCGTCGAATCCCATTGATGCGAAGGCTCCCTTGACGCCCAGTGCGCTGGCGTTCGTCTGAATCTCATCGGACACGGTCTTCAATGCTTCGAAGTTGTTGATGTCCTTGACGTCCTTGATGGTGGCATTCGGCAGCTCGAAGTACTTCTGCAGGAGGTCTTTGCGGTAGATGATGCCATAGGTTTCCGTCACCACGGGGACGGCGAGAACCTCGTTGCCGTCATCGGATTTGAGGGCCAGATCCGGGTCATTCAGCTGCTTGTAGATCTCCGTGTCGCTCATGTTGGCGGCGTAGTCTTTCCACGTATCGAGACCGCTTTGCCCGAGAACCTGGAACAGCGTCGGGGGCTGGCTTTTGGAGAGTTCAGATTTGAGCGATTGCTGGTAGGTGCCGGAGGCTGCTGTCTGTACGGTGAAGGGGACTCCGGTCTCTTTCGTGTACGCTGCGGCCAGGGCCTTCATGCTGTCTGCGATTTCAGGTTTGTTATTGAGATAGTAGATGCCCCCCGCAGCGGCGTCCCCGTCATCGGAACTACTTCCGCAGGCCGCTGTGCCAGCCAACATCGCTATCGCTAGAGTTGCAGTTAGTGCCTTATGCGCGACTCTCATATCACCGACTCCTTCTTATTCCCATCAGACTTCTCTGTTTGATGCAGTGAGTGTGAAACCGTTCGGTTTTCGGGATGGCAAGCCACTTTGCCTGCCCCCTTGACTGAAAACGTTAACATATAATCTTCGAAATTGCGAGTCTGAGCAACTGTGGACTGATGTTTTCGGTCCTATTCACCGGTCTTTCGCCCTTTCGCAGACTCTGGACAGGAGTCGAGGGCGTCCATCGTCGGCATGGGTGCGGAATCAGTGGGAACATAGACCGAATCGTTGCTTTTGGCATCGTTTCGTTGCTCCGACAAGGCTTGAGAAGGGAGATTTCGGCTTCCTGATATGCCCTGACGGCTCAGAACCAGGGCAAGAAGCGATGGATTCGAGTTCCTTTGGTGTGATATTTCCTCATGAAAACGATGGCATCAGAAAAGCTTTACGTCGTCGGGTTCTCGGCATCAAGGTTAACGGCGTGCCGAGTGCGCCACTTCGTGGTTTGATTGATTTGACGCGGAATACCATGATTTTTTCTCCCCGCTTACCCTCGATGGATTCTCGCCATACCGAATGACAGCGTTTGACATTGCTCGACCGGTTTGATAGTTTTTCAGTGTTCGGGTTCCCATTCGGAGTTCGAGAAACCCTGATTCCCGCAAGTAGCGTAAGGGTGCGTTGCTTTTCCGGGTCATACGGGTGAGGTGTAAGGCTTATCTCGAGGAGGAGAAAGTGAGCAACCTATGATTACGATGGTCGGTAAAGCTGTACGTAAGTGGTGGGCGCTTTTTGCGTTGCCAACGTTTGCAGCATTTATTATCGGATTTCTTGTGCCGTTCATAATGGGCATCTACCTGAGCTTTACGAAATTCACCACGGTGACCGATGCCAAATGGGTGGGGCTCCGGAACTACTCCGGCGTTTTCTCCGATAAGGAATTCATTCATGCTCTGTGGTACACCGTGGCCTTCACGGTGATCACCACTATCGTCGTCAACGTGGTGGCCTTCGCCATCGCGTATATGCTGACAAAAACGATGCGCGGTTCAAATTTCTTCAGATCAGTGTTCTTCATGCCGAATCTCATCGGCGGCATCATCCTGGGCTACATATGGCTGCTGCTGCTCAACGGCGTACTGGCGAAGTGGGGAAGATCCATTACCTTCTCGGGAACCTATGGTTTCTGGGGCATGGTGCTTCTGGTCTGCTGGCAGCAGATCGGGTACATGATGATCATCTACATCGCCGGGATGCAGAGCCTGCCCGGAGATGTCATTGAAGCGGCTGCCGTCGATGGCGCCAGCGGTCGTCAGACCCTGACCAAGGTCATCATTCCTCTGATGATGCCGTCAATCACGGTGTGCTCGTTCCTTACGGTGACCAACGGGTTCAAGATGTTCGACCAGAACCTGGCATTGACCAACGGAGCACCTTCGAATAGTTCCGAACTGCTGGCGCTGAACATATTCAGAACCTTCTACGGACGTATCGGATTCGAGGGCGTCGGGCAGGCCAAGGCAGTCGTGTTCTTCGTGATCGTGGCGGTGATCGTGCTGTTGCAGAACCGCCTGACAACAAGCAAAGAGGTGGCAGCATGAGCGACAAGGTCAAGCATGGGGCATGGTGGACAACCTTCTTCACCGTTGTCTCTCTCGCATGGATATTCCCGATCGTATTGGTGTTTATCAACTCCTTCAAGGAGAAGGCGTACATCTCGCAGAACGCTTTCTCCCTTCCCCTGGGCAAAGCCTTCGTGGGCTTCAAGAACTACACCAGAGGCATCGAGCAGACGAATCTGATTTCCAGCTTCGGCTGGACCGTGGTGGTGACGGTCGGATCGGTCTCGCTTATTCTGCTGTGCACCTCGATGTGCGCCTGGTGGATAGTGCGTGTCAACAACTTCTCCGCAAAAACGCTGTACATTCTCTTCCTGTTCAATATGATCGTGCCGTTCCAGATGGTCATGTTCACGCTCTCCAAGATCGCCGACATGCTGGGGTTGAACACCCCCTGGGGATTGTGGATCATCTACCTCGGCTTCGGTGCAGGATTGGCCGTATTCATCTTCACCGGTGTCATCAAGTCCATTCCGGTCGAACTCGAGGAGTCGGCGATGATCGACGGTGCGAGCGTGCCGCGCATCTTCTTCCAGATTGTGGTCCCGATCATGCGGCCATCGCTGATTTCGGTGGCGATTCTGCAGACGATGTGGATCTGGAACGACTTCCTTCTGCCATATCTCACCTTGGATATGCGTAAGTACAAGACCATGTCAATCGCCATCCAGTACCTTAAGGGCGGCTATGGGTCGGTCGATATGGGCGCGATGATGGGCTGCCTGGTTCTGGCAATCGTGCCGATCGTCGTCTTCTACCTGCTGTGCCAGAAATACATCATCAAAGGTGTGATGGCAGGAGCGGTCAAGGGATAGCGGCAAGTCGGATATCTCTGGCCGGAAGGCCTCCGTGCCGGAGTCTCCAGCACAGGTGCAAGTCGTACGGCAACGGTTGCAAAGCATGAATGGCGCTTTGCAACCGCTGTTGTATACGCGGCACCGCTGGCTGCGCGGTGCGCTTGAGTGGTTTCCGGGGGAGCGGACGAATCCTCGGAACAACATCATACATAGTGTATGATGTTGTTCATCATGTTCGTCGCATGTTCCTCCCGCTGATTCAAGGCGTTTCGCTGGGTTGATGCCGGTCGCGGGGGGGGGGTGCTGTTTTCGCTTCGGTGGGTGGTGCTCTT
>OMJG01001963.1_pt1 | contig 10852 bp, 14 predicted proteins | sample 1646431 | NCBI WGS metagenome assembly OMJG01 (sample SAMN03771674, study PRJEB25209) | food metagenome | isolation source: Cotija cheese | place: Mexico:Jalisco,Michoacan | collected 2011-12-12 | reverse complement strand
AAAGGCATTCTTACATTTTTGATTCGTTCTAATTTGATATATAATGATTCGGGAGAGATTCGAACTCTCGACAATCCGCTTAGAAGGCGGATGCTCTATCCAGCTGAGCTACCGAACCAACAACAAGGTATATTATAGGCTAGATATGTAGATTATGTCAAATACAATTTTTGCTCTTAATTAAAAGCTTTTTAACGAATAAATATTGACACGTAGTTTCTTTTCTGCTAACATTAACACGTTGTATTTGTGCATGTCACAACTACAACCGCGCGTTTTAAGTTTTTAAGTACTCAGGTAAATTGAGTCACTACATTACGGCGAGTCTAAGTCAATTACAAGGAGGTGCACATTGATGTACGCAATTATTAAAACAGGTGGTAAACAATACAAAGTTGAAGCCGGTGAAGCAATCTACGTTGAAAAGTTAGCTGCAAACGCAGGTGACAAAGTTACTTTTGACCAAGTTGTTCTTGTTGGCGGTGAAAAAACTGTTATCGGAACACCAGTTGTTGATGGTGCTAGTGTTACTGGTACTGTTGAAAAACAAGGCCGTGAGAAAAAGGTTGTTACTTTCAAGTATAAGCCTAAGAAACATTCTCATACAAAACAAGGTCATCGTCAACCATACACAAAGGTTGTTATTGATGCTATCAATGCCTAACCAGATTTAAGGAGTTGCATGTTGCATGATCAAAGCGCATTTTTTGTCTAATAATGATACTTTTTGTGGTTTTTTGTTAAAAGGACATGCTGATTCCGGCGAATTCGGTTACGATATTGTTTGTGCTGCGGTTTCTGTTTTAGCAATTAATACTGTTAATAGTTTAGAACAGTTAGCATCTGTGACACCTCAAGTTGTCTCGGATGACGATAATGGCGGGTATCTTAAAGTTTCACTTGAAAAGGATGAAGCTAAAAAGCCTGCAGTTCAATTATTGTTAAAAAGTTTTAAACTAGGGATCCAAAGTATTATAGATAATTATCGAGATTATATAACTATTGAAAATGAATGATCAACCAGGAGGTGTTCGTGTTATGTTAATGAATTTACAGTTCTTCTCCCATCATAAAGGGGGCGGTTCGACTTCTAACGGGCGTGACTCAAAGGCTAAGCGTTTGGGTGCAAAACGCGCCGATGGTCAAACTATCACAAGTGGTTCAATTTTGTATCGTCAACGTGGGACACATATCTATCCAGGTATGAACGTTAAAATTGGCGGAGATGACACATTATTCGCTACTTCTGCAGGTGTCGTAAAATTTGAACGTAAGGGCCGTGACAAGAAACAAGTTTCGGTTTATCCTACAGCAGAATAATTTTTATGTGCTCAGTGCCGGGATTCCACTTGTGGGGTCCCGGTTTTTTAAACTTAAAATATACAAGCTAGTTATGATCCGAGTCCAAACCAAATTTAGTAAATGTTCTCTGGGCCAACTATTTGCTATACTAGTAGTATAAGTTTTAAGAAGGGTATGATGGTAATGGCTTCGAGTCGAGTGAAAAAGTTGCAGGATAAGTTTTCAGGATTAAAAATTGATGGCTTTCTAGTGACAGATCCGTTGAATATATATTATTTAAGTGGTTTTACTGGTGACGCAGGCGTCTTGTTAATTACAGAGAAAGACAAGTACTTAATTACTGATTCTCGGTTTGAAGAACAGATCAAGACTGAAAATCCAGATTGGGGTTCGGTGATCACTAGAAATTATCTAAAGAATGCTTGCGAGATAGCAGCTAAAGATCATTTAGCTGCTATTGGATTTGAAAATACGATCGATTACGCTTCTTACGATTTTTTGGATGAAACTGCACTCTGCGATATCGTTCCTTTCGACGGATTAGTTGAACAATTAAGGTCTATCAAAGATGAGCAGGAAATTGCTCTAATAAAAAAGAGCTGCGCATTGGCGGATGATGGTTTTCGTTTTGTCGTTGAGCAGTTACAAGCTGGTCAAACAGAACTGGACATTGCTAATGACTTAGATCATTATATGAAAAAACATGGTGCCTCAGCTCAGTCGTTTGAAACTATCGTAGCTAGTGGAGAACATACTACTTGGCCTCATGGTACTGCTACTTCCCGTCAAATTATGACTGGTGATCTGATAACTTTAGATTATGGTTATTTTGTTGATGGCTACACTTCCGATGTTACGCGGACTTTTAGTTTGGGTGAACAAAATGAACAAGTTAAAGAAATTTATCAGTTAGTACTTGAGGCTCAGCAAGCAACAATTGAAGCAATCAGTGCCGGAGTTAGTGGTGCACATTTAGATGAGGTCGGGCGTTCATTGATAGAAAAAGCTGGGTATGGCAAATACTTTAATCATGGCATGGGCCATGGTATCGGTTTGGATATTCATGAATTGCCCAATGTTGGTCAAAGATTTGCCGATATAATGCAGCCTGGTCAAATTATTACGATCGAACCTGGCGTTTATGTTCCTGGTGTTGGCGGAGTCAGGATCGAAGATGATGTTTTAGTGACCGAAAGTGGTTATGATGTTCTGACACATTCTGACAAGAATTTGTTGGAACTATAGTTATTTGTCAACTTGACAAAGCTATAGATCCACGTGAAAATGAAGTGTAATAACTTTTGATTAAACAAGTATTAAAACTATGCATACTTTAATGGCATTTGCCAAGGAGGATTATATTAGATGATTTCAGTAAATAACTTTAAGACAGGCTTGACTGTCGAAATTGATGGTGAATTATGGCGCGTTGTTGAATTTCAACACGTTAAACCAGGTAAGGGTTCAGCTTTCGTTCGTTCTAAACTGAAGAATTTACGGACTGGTGCGATTCAGGAAAAAACATTCCGTGGTGGTGAAAAAATCAACCAAGCACAAATCGACCGTAAAAAGATGCAATATTTGTATGCTGATGGTACCAACCATGTCTTCATGGATACAACAACGTATGAACAGTTAGAACTCCCAGAAGAATCAATTAAAGATGAGTTGAAATTCTTGAAAGAGAACACCATCGTCAGTGTCATAATGTATGGCTCTGAGACATTGGGCGTCGAATTGCCAAACACTGTTGATTTAGTAGTTTCTGCAACAGAACCTGGTATCAAAGGTGACACCGCTTCTGGTGGATCAAAACCTGCGACAATGGAAACAGGTCTTGTTGTGCAAGTTCCATTTTTCGTAAATGAAGGAGATACATTGACTATTAATACGGTAGACGGAACGTACATTTCGCGTGCCTAATTAATAAGGGGGTTTAGTAATGTCTGACGAAAACAATATTGTTTTGACCAGCAACCAGCCAGACCTAGGAGAAATCAAGATCGCACCTGAGGTTGTCGAAGTGATCATTGGGATTGCTGCCAGCCAAGTTGAAGGTGTTTACTCAATGCATGGTTCTATTGCAAATAGTTTTTCGAAATTATTTGGACGTCAAGACCGAAAGCAAGGTGTTAAACTTGCAGCAGCTCAAAATGAGTTAAAAGTTGATGTTAATGTTTTCCTAAATTATGGAGTTTCTGTCCCTAAAGTAGCTTCTGCAATTCAGGATAAAGTTGCACAGCAGGTTTTGTTTATGACTGGTTTGAAATTGGCATCAGTCGATGTTCATGTCCAGGGAGTAGTTCCCGAAAAGGTTGAAGCGACGGTTGACCCAAATAATATTTTTGGAGAAGAAAAAGAGGGTAAGAAGTAATGGCTACTACAAGACATCAGGTACGCCAGGGTGCTTTTCAAGTTTTATTTGCCCTACAGAGCAATTTGGATGCAGATCCTGATTTGGTTTGTCAGCAAATTTCAGAGGAAGAATTCGGGCTTGAAAGCGTTCCAAAATATATGCAAACTTTGGTCCATGGTGTTTTGGAACACCAAGCGGAAATTGATAGTTTTCTAGAAACACATCTTAATTCAAAGTGGTCACTGGATCGTTTGAGCAAAACAGATCTCTTGATTTTAAGAATTGCTGTGTTTGAAATTAAGTTTGAAAGTGAAACTCCCGACAAGGTTGCGCTAAATGAAGCCTTAGAGCTTGCAAAAGCGTTTAGCGACGACAAGTCACGACGTTTCATCAATGGAGTTTTATCTAACCTCTTATAATATTAAAAGTCTGAAGCAGTTATTGTTGCTCAGGCTTTTTAATTTATGTTTGATAAATGATTGGATTAGTTTTGCATTGGGCAATGTGCTAAAATTGAAAGTAAATAATTTCTGTTGTGAGGTAGTAGCATGGTAGTTTTAATGGATGGAAAGAAGCTTTCTCAAAAATTTCAGATATCTTTGTTAAGCCAAACGACTTATCTCAAAGAGCATGGGATCGTTCCAACATTGGCGGTTTTGGTAGTGGGTAATGATCTTGCTAGTCAAATTTACTTTCGGAGTAAGAAAAAACTGGCTAATAAGTTGGGAGTTAATGTTCACGATCGGCTCTTACCTGAGAATTCTTCTGAGCAAGATATTATCAAGATCATTCAAAATTACAATGAAGACCCGCTTGTTCATGGTATTTTGGTCGAATTGCCGCTCCCAAAACATTTGGATGAGAAAAAAGTGATAGAGTCGATTTCTCCCGCTAAAGACGTTGACGGTTTTCATCCGTACAACATTGGGAGTTTATTTATGAATGATCCGGGCCCTATTCCGTGCACGCCAGCTGGGATCATGGCATTATTTAATGAATATCACATCCAGCTCGCGGGCAAACAGGTGGTGATAGTTGGTCGCAGTAATATTGTTGGTCGTCCTTTGGCTGCAATGCTACTCAACGCGGATGCCACTGTTACTATCGCGCACAGCAAGACTGTCGATCTGGAAGAGGTCACTAAGAAAGCCGACATTTTGATCGTTTCAATTGGGCAGCCCGAAATGATCACAGCCAAGTATATCAAACCAGGTGCAGTGATCATTGATGTTGGGATCAATCGTTTGTCTAACGGCGAAACTGTAGGAGATGTCAACCAAAACGATGTGAAAAAAGCAGCTGATTATCTGACCCCAGTTCCGGGTGGTGTTGGCCCCATGACAAGTGTGATGCTAATGAAACAAACAATTGGCTTTGCAGCAAAGGAGTTGAAAATTTGACTACAGATAAATATTTAACGGTTACTGCTTTGACACGTTATCTGCACAAAAAGTTTACTGTCGATCCCTATCTTCAAAGAGTGTTTTTGACAGGTGAAATTTCAAATTTTCGTTTACGTCCTAGACATCAGTACTTTAGTATAAAAGATGATAATGCTAAAATAAGTGCGGTAATGTTTCAGTCTAATTTTAAACGTGTGAAATTTATACCTGAAGAAGGCATGAAGGTCTTGCTCGTTGGCCGGATAGATTTATATGAGCCTAATGGTACATATCAAATAAATATTGAAAGTATGCAACCGGACGGTGTAGGTGCTTTATATGAGGCATACGAACAATTAAAGAAGAAACTTGCTGCTGAAGGGCTCTTTTCTGTAGAAAAGAAGAGGATCCCTCGTTTTCCGCAAAAAATAGCTGTGATCACAAGCCCATCAGGTGCAGTCATTCGTGATATTATGACAACTGTTAAACGGCGCTATCCGATCGCTCAACTTGTTTTGTTTCCTGCAGTTGTTCAAGGAGAACAAGCCGCAGATTCTTTGGTCGGCAGATTAAAAGAAGTTACGCAACATGAGGATTTTGATACTGTGATCATTGGTCGTGGCGGCGGCTCAATTGAGGATTTGTGGCCTTTTAACGAAGAAAAAGTTGCACGCGCGATCGCAGCTGTTAAGATTCCAGTGATTTCTTCTGTCGGACATGAAACTGATACTACAATTGCCGACCTGGTGGCTGATTTACGTGCCCCAACACCAACTGCGGCAGCAGAGTTGGCTACACCGCTCCTTTCAGATGAGATATTAAAATTAAAGCAGCAAAGATTACGGTTAGTGCAAGCGATGAAGACAGTCTTAGATCGCAATGAACGTCAAGCAGCACGGCAAATCGATTCATATATATTTAAAACGCCGGCTCGTTTGTACGAAGGCTATTTACAGAAACTTGACTTTTTGAATTCTAAACTTGAAGCAGCTTTTGGACAAGAACTATCGCGTGTTCAGCGAGAACAATTAGAGTTGAATAGTCGTTTGAAAATGGTAGATCCTAAACCGCGTCTTAAGAGATCAGGGTCAATTTTGGCTACAAATAAGCAGCAATTACAGCGAAATATGCAACTTTATTTAGTTGCAAAGAAAAATGAGCTAGCGCAACAGGTGAGCAATTTGGATGTACTCAGTCCTTTATCTGTTATGGGACGTGGATATTCTTATGTCAGTCATGCTGGTAAGATCACTAAAAGTGTTAAAAATCTAGATGTAGATGATAAGGTAGTTTTGCATATGGCAGACGGAATTGCGGATGCGCGCATCATCGATACCAAGGAGGAGCAAGGCAATGAGTGAAGATACAAAAGAACCAACATTTGAAGAAAATTTGGCTGAACTTGAAAAAATCGTTTCTAAATTGGAACAGGGGGATGTCCCTTTAGAGGAAGCGTTAGATTCTTTTCAAAAGGGAGTTAAGCTCAGCAAAAAGTTACAGGGTACTCTAGAAAATGCTGAAAAAACTTTAACCAAAGTGATCGATGAAAATGGTGAGGAACAGGTTTTTGAGCAGGAGCAAGATGATAATGAGTAATAACAGTATTTCAAAGCTGCAAGCAAGTGAGATCAATGAACTAAATCGGCAGATGGAAGCTCGTCTGAATTCCTTGGATAACCAGGACACTTTGCGTGCTGCAATGCGTTATTCAGTAATGGCTGGCGGTAAGAGGATCAGGCCTTTGATCGTCTTTGCAACGTGTGCGAGCTTTCAAACGCCAATTTCTGAGGCTGTCTTTGCTGTTGCTGGCAGTTTGGAATTTATTCATACTTATTCGCTGATTCACGATGATTTGCCTGAAATGGATAATGACGATCTTAGGCGGGGGAAGCCAACTAATCATAAAGTTTACGGTCAGGCTATGGCAGTTTTGGCCGGTGATGCTTTATTGACGGAAGCGTTTGAGTGGTTAACTGAAGCAGGGATTTCACCAGTTGATAATTTGAAATTAGTCCATAAGTTGGCAAAAGCGGCTGGTCCTAAAGGAATGGTCGATGGTCAGTCTCGTGATATTCTCGGAGAAAAGCAGCAATTGACTTTAGAACAGTTAAAAGTCTTACATGCTGGGAAAACTAGTGCTTTGATCACTTACGCTTTTGAAGCGGGAGGAATATTGGCCGGCGTTTCCGACCAACACCAAGCACTATTGCGAGAATTCGGTTTGCTTTTTGGATTAGCTTTCCAAATTTATGATGATATTTTGGATGTAACTTCAACACAAGAAAAGATGGGAAAGGCTGTTCACAAAGATAGTTTGGAGCACAAAAATACTTACCCGGCTTTATTAGGTCTCAACGAGGCTAAACGATCACTTGAACACACATTGTCACAGGCTGGCAATGTGTTAAAACAATTGAATGACTTGGGTGTGCAAACAGAACTGTTTGACGAATTACTAGGATATTTTAAAATATAAGGTAGGAAAATGAAAAAAGAACGAATTGATGTATTATTAGTACAACAAGGCTTGTTTGATAGTCGTGAACAAGCAAAAAGGGCTGTGATGGCAGGAGAAATTTTAGGGGAAAACGAAGAACGTTTGGATAAACCCGGTATGAAAATCGATTCTTCTGTCAAACTTCATTTTAAAGGGACAAAGATGCCTTACGTTAGTCGTGGGGGCTTAAAACTTGCAAAAGCCTTAAAGGTGTTTAAAATTGACCTGACCGGACGTACAGTGCTGGATATTGGGTCTTCTACTGGCGGCTTTACGGATGTAGCCTTACAAAATCATGCGCGCCTTAGTTATGCTCTAGACGTGGGAACAAATCAACTGGTTTGGAAACTTCGTCAAGATAAACGCGTGATAGTGATGGAAAATACTAATTTCCGCTATAGTAAGTTAGCAGATTTTAAAGAGGGACAGCCAAATTTTGCCTCGATCGATGTTTCCTTCATTTCTTTACGCTTGATTTTACCGACCTTGTATTCAATTTTAGAAACTGGACGCGATGTTGTTGCCTTGATCAAGCCGCAGTTTGAAGCAGGTAGAAATAAAGTCGGGAAACACGGCATAGTGCACGATGAGCAGACTCATTTGGAAGTTTTAGATGATGTTTTAGGATTTGCCCAAAAAAGCGGGTATAATGTTAGCGGGTTAGATTTTTCACCGATTACTGGAGGAACGGGTAATATTGAATTTATCGTACATTTAGTGAAGTGTCCTGAAGGTGAGAAGGGACAAAATCTTCTCCAGGTTTCGCCGGTTGAAGTGGTTAAAAAAGCTCACCAGACTTTACTGCATTAATTTTAGGATTTTGAACTGTCAAGCCGGCAGGATTATTTAAAGTGTGGGGTAAGTGGATTATATGAAGAAACATGAACGACATAAATTGTTGAAACAACTACTAGTGGAAAATAATGTGTATCGGCAAGAAGACCTAGTTGATCTCCTTGCTAAACGCGGTATTGAGGTCACTCAAGCAACGATTTCACGGGATATCAAGCAGTTACAGCTTATTAAGGTCCCTTTAAATGATGGTAGTTATCGTTACACCCTTCCTTCTGAAAAAGAAGTAGATGCAGCTGTCAAACTAAAAAAGACGCTGCAAGATGTATATGTGAGTTCAGATATTCACAATGAAATGTGTGTCTTGAAAGTTCAACCTGGTAATGGGCCCACAGTTTCTGGTTTGTTCCAACAAATGAATTATCCTGAAGTTTTCGCATGTATTAGTGACGATGATACGATTATGATCTTCAATCGTTCAACACAAGCTGCAAGTAAGGTACAAGAAAAAATACGAAAGTTGACAAATGAAGATTAAGCAATGAAGCACTTGTTCTTTAACAAGATTCAATTGTCTACATAGATAGACGCAATTAGGTTTCATCGGAGGCGAAAGTATTTGCTAAGTAGTTTAACTATTAAAAATTTTGCAATTATAGATAAAATTCAAATAGACTTTCAACCTAAAATGACGGTACTAACTGGTGAAACTGGGGCGGGTAAATCTATCGTGATCGATGCTTTAGGGTTATTGGCCGGTGGTCGCGGGTCCGCAGACTATATTAGAAAGGGAAAGAAGAAGGCGTTATTACAAGCTCTCTTTATTTTACCCAAAAATGCTCCAGCCTATCGGATTTTAGACGAGGTAGGTATCAGTTACGATGATAATGGGTTGATCTTGCAGCGTGAGTTGTACCGTAATGGGCACAATATTTGTCGGATCAACGGAGAACTGGTCAACTTGACGAATATGAGGCGAGTCGGTGAGACTTTGATCGATATTCATGGTCAAAATGAGCATCAGGAGTTGATGCGTCCAGACAAGCATTTGTCATTGTTGGACAGTTTTGCTAATAAGCAGTTGCGAGCACTTAAAGATAAATATTCTGAGAGCTATCAACAATATCGCAAAGAAAAGGCCAGTCTGGAAAAGAAAGAAAAGAATGAAAAAGACTGGGTTCAGCGGTTGGATATGTTGCAATTTCAAGTTCAAGAGATTAAAACCGCCCAGTTACAGCCTGAAGAAGAGGAGCAGTTGGCTGAAGAAAAAGAGCAGCTGGATAATTATCAAGCGATCCATGATGCTTTAGAAAACAGTTATCAGTTACTTTCAGGGGAAGAAAATGATGCTTTAGGTCAAGTTGGTTCTGTGATGGAACAAATGCAGCGTGTTGCAGAGTTTTCTCCTGATTTAGGACAAATTAGCCAGCGTATAACGGATGCCTATTATGGTTTATCTGATTCAGTGCGTGATGTTTCAAATCAACTTGCAACGATGGAATGGGATGAAGACCGGTTAGACCAGATCGAACACCGGTTGGATGATATTCATCAACTGAAGAGAAAATATGGGAATTCAATTTCCGAGATCTTAAATTATTATCAAAAGATCAAAAGTGAACTTAAAGGTATGCAACAAACAGATGCGGACTCCGATGAACAAAAAGAGCGCGTAGATGAACTGTTCAAAAAATCTAAGCAAATTGCACGTCAACTTTCCAGTGAGCGGAAAAAATCTGCTGTCCAGCTCGAAAAAGCTGTTCATAAACAACTGAAAGCTTTGTACATGGAAAAGGCAGTTTTTAGTGTTAAGTTTTTACAGGGAACAGATGAACGGCTCAATTCTGAGGGCCTTGATCAGGTTGAATTTTATATTCAAACTAATCCGGGTGAATCGATGGGTCCTTTGGCAAGAATAGCTTCTGGCGGTGAATTATCACGAGTCATGCTGGCGCTTAAGACCATCTTTGCTCAACGTCAAGGTGTAACAAGTATTATTTTCGACGAGGTAGATACTGGAGTTAGCGGACGAGTGGCCCAGGCAATTGCTGAAAAAATCAGTTTGATCGCCCAAAGCTCTCAAGTATTATGCATTACTCACTTGCCACAGGTTGCTGCTGTAAGTGATCACCACTATCTTGTTACCAAACATGTTCAAGATGGTCGGACAGAAACAAGAGTTGAACGACTGAGGCAGTCTGAAAAAATTGAAGAATTGGCTAGGATGCTTGCGGGAACGGAAATTACAGATCTTGCTCGGAAGCACGCTGCTGAATTGTTAAAAATGGGTCATTCTTAAAAACTTAGCAGAAGAACAGGAAAAAATTAAGTACCGTTTGGCCCTGTCATTAAAGTATGTTTTAGCGCAAAGAGATGATGGAATTGGGTCGGCAAAACTCTTTATTTGCTGGAACTTAACTAAAATAGTAAATAAAAAAGGCTCTTTGTCAAATCCTGTTGATGAATAGCTTTTACAGAGTTGAAAGTCATGCGACTTTCAACTCTGTTTTTTTCATTGGTTTT
>OMJG01001962.1_pt1 | contig 10860 bp, 11 predicted proteins | sample 1646431 | NCBI WGS metagenome assembly OMJG01 (sample SAMN03771674, study PRJEB25209) | food metagenome | isolation source: Cotija cheese | place: Mexico:Jalisco,Michoacan | collected 2011-12-12 | reverse complement strand
AAAAGTTATATTATTTGAATCAAAAAAATGTCAACTTGACAAGGACGAGTGCATTCCAGCCAAATTTTCTTTGCTATGGAGGACGGAATCCTATACTAACCAAAATTGAGAAAAACAAGCTTTAGGGATTGGTGACATAAATGAGCAAAAAAAAGAAGATTCAAAAAACGTTAGTCGAGAAAATTCTCGATAAAGAAAAAGTAACTTATAAAGCAATGACTTTTGAGACAGAAGCCGATGGTGATACTCAAGAATTAGTTACTGATAAAAATTCTCGAGATGGCTACAAGATTTATAAAACGCTTGTATTAACTGGTAACAAAACTGGTCCTTTGGTTGGTATGCTACCTTTAGACAAACATTTAAGCTACAAGAAATTAGCCAAAATTTCTGGTAATAAAAAAGTTGGCATGGTTCCACTAAAAGATTTAGTCAAAACTAGTGGCTTCGAGCATGGTGCTAATAGCCCAGTCGGAATCCACTCATTGCATAACTACCCTATTTATTTCTCAAAAGAAGCAGATGAAGCTGAAAAAATTATTGTTTCGGCCGGTAAAATTGGACAATCTTTGTTAATTGAACCACACGAATTGGCTAAAGTTGTTAATGCTTCATTTGGTGATTTTGCAGTTGATAATCCAGAATAAAAAAAGAACCCCAACAACTAGTTGAGATTCCCAATATTTTTATGCAGCTTGTTTCTTTAAATTATCGATAGCTTGTTGAATGGTTGTACCGTTGCCAAACTTATTGCTATCATCAATATCAACTGCTGTGAATAATTGATCTTTAAGATCTAACATGATTTTATATTTCATAATTATTCACACCTCCTTTATGTTCCGTGTATCTAAGAGGTAGCGATTAGATATATACTATTAGATATAACCTTTAAAGTCAACAATAAAGTATTTAGCTTGACAATATTACAGTTATGAATAAAAATTAAATCACAAATAAAAAAGGAGAATTCGATGAACAATATTTGGAAATACGTTTTAGGCTTCTTCATTGCCTTACTATTATTCTCAATCTTTATCCACGTCATACTACCTTTGGTTGTAATCTTAGCAATCATCGGTGGTATCTACTACCTATATAAGAGACATCAAAAGAACAAGTACACCCCTGAGGGGCGTAAAAAAGTAAATTAAATGACAAAACCACTGACTTTTAGTTGTCAGTGGTTTTTATTTGCTCGGCTTATCGATATCAGCCGTCGCAGAAATCAATAATAAAACTCCCCCAGCTACAGCCGCAGAAATTAAATTGCTTTTGCTGAACCAATTAAATATGAACCCTAATACCGCCACGACTAATAATAAAACCCCAAGCCAGCGGTCAATCTTCATCAATAAATTCATCTCATACAACCTTTCATTACTAATTTCACCAAAAAAATATTAGAATAGAGAATAAAGCTTTTTTAATTATTATACATTATCTCGGAGGGTAAAAATGGACAAAGCACAAAGACTTAGTATTTTAGATGATTTAATCAAATTGCAAACTGTAAATGGTGATGAGGAAAAGGTAGCCAATTATTTAAAGAATCTTCTAGAAAAACATGGCATTGAAACTGAATTGAACAAATATGACGACAATCGTTATAATTTGATTGCTAACATCAAAAAAGGCGACGGCCCTATCCTAGGTTTGACCGGTCACGCTGACGTTGTTTCAACTGTAAATGATGATGAATGGAATTATGGTCCATTTAATCCCAAACACATCGACGGCAAAATCTTTGGTCGTGGTTCATCTGATATGAAAGGTGGACTAGCTGGTATGGCCATTGCTATGATCGAATTAAACGAAGATCCTGACTTTGCTGGCAATCTACGTTTCCTAGTTACTGTTGGTGAAGAAATCGGTGAACTAGGTGCTGCTAAATTGGCTAAAGAAGGTTATGTCGATGACATCAAAGCTATCGTTGTTGGTGAACCAAGTAACTCTACTTCTCGTTTAGCTATGGAACAGTTAGTTCATGCTGGTTTAATTGAACTCAATGGTCAAAAACCAGAAACACGTATGGCAACTTTTTGTGCCCACAAAGGTTCTGTAACTTACAAAGTGATTTCTCGTGGTCGTGCGGCTCACAGTTCAATGCCTGAAATGGGAATCAACGCTTTAGACAACTTAGTTACTTACTTCAACAAGCAAAAAGAATACTTCACAGATTTAGTTAAATTAGAAGATGATGTACTAGGTTCAACCAAGCCTTCTGTCACAGTTATGAACGGTGGTAATCAAGAAAACACCATCCCCGACTATGCTGAATTGACTGCTAAAATTAGAACAATTCCTGAATACACAAATGATAAAGTGATTTCTGATATTCAAGACTTGATCGATAAATTAAATCAAGCTGACCCTAGAATGAAATTGGAACTCAAAATTTTGAGCAGTAATTTGCCTGTTAAGACTGAACTTGACTCTGACTTTATTAAATTAGTTAAATCCAGTTACAAAGATGTTCTCGGTGTAAACATTGCAGCTGTTGGTGCTCCCGGTGGTACTGATGCTTCACAATTTGTCCAAGCTAACCCTGATTTGGATGTTGTAGTCGCTGGTCCTGGTAATGAAAGTGCTCATCAAGTTAACGAGTTTGTTTTCGAAGATGACTATTTGAAATATATTGATATTTATAAAACTATGGCTCGTCGATTCTTTGCATAAATTTATAAGCCCAATCTATTCATAGAATAATAAATACAGTAAAACTGGAGTCAAGATTGTGAATTTTTACAAATCCTGACTCCTGTTTCTTTAAATTTTAGAAAAATATCGTGTTAAGAGATACTTGATATGAATTCAGGGCAGACTCCCCCTTGGAAGAGCTGATTTTTTAAAAGTTAAGTTCTATATCATTTCGATCCTTTCAAGAACTCTCCAAAACAGTCGATCATAAACATTGAATCGACTTAATTGAATAATTTTGGAACGTGAATGCCGTATTATTTTTGCCGGTATTCTGAACAATTGTAATCTTAAAGTGTTGATTTGCTTGCAACTTTCAGTTGCTGGCAAAACTAAACACTTCGTAAGCGGTAAATAACAGGACGTATTGACTTTCTGATTTCTCTCAGAACACAAAAACACCCGACTTTCCTAGAAAGTCGAGTGCTTTTTTTCTTCTATAATTAAACGTTCAGGCTTCAAGTGCTTGATTGAAATCTTGATTCCATGGTAAATAAGTTGCCAGGTCTTCCTTTTTAGGAAAAGCAGGTAACGTTGGTAGTTTTTCTAATAATTTCATTATATATTGGCGTGGATCTAGATGATTGGCTTTCGCACTTTCAACGATAGTCATCCAAATGGCATTGGCTTTGGCACCCTTTGTACTAGTGCTAAATAACCAATTTTTTCTGCCGATCACGAAGGTCTTCATGTTTCGTTCGGAGGTGTTATTACTCCAATCAATAACACCGTTATTTAAAATCCTAAAATAGACCTTTTGACTTTGGGCATAGGCGATGGCCTTGCCCAAGCGTGAATTTGGTAAAGTCTCAATTTGTTCTAGGAGTTTCCAGAAACGATTGACGACTTTTTTTAATTGACCTCGACGACGTTTTCGACGGGCTTTGGGTGAAAGAGGCTGCCATTCTCGTTCTAATTTGAACATTCTGTTGAGAAATTTTAATGGCATCTCCGCATCTTTTACATGTGATTTGAAGGCGTCGTAAAATTTGCGACGAACGTGTGCCCAGCACCCCGTTCGTTCAATGCAATCACCCAATAGATTATATCCACTATACCCGTCACATTGAAGTACACCGTGAAAACCCTGATACAACTTTTGTGCAAAAGTCCCAGAACGTGTAGGACTATAAGCATAGTAAACCACTTGTTCACTTAACTTTCTCGGTGTAGTAACCAACCAGATATAAGATTTTGAAGTCGGTGATTTACCATCTTCACGTAAAACTTGAAATGGAGTTTCATCTCCTTGAAGTTCCTTATAAGAAAGTAATCGATAGCGCAATTCATTATATACTGGCATTAAAAACTCAGCCAATTTGATCATCCAATTAGCTAATGTAGCTTCTGACGTTTGATACCCTAACTATCTAAGTTCAGGTAATTGACGGTAAAGAGGAACATCTAATACGAACTTACGATAAGCCACTTCGGCAATCAGCGAAGCTGTGAGGGATTAAAGCTGGTGGAACATCAGCTTGAAATAACCCTGAATTTATCAAACCTTCAATGTCCTCTACAGTTTCAATACACTTTTTACACTTATAAGTCCGAGTATAGATTTTTTCTACATACGCACGCGCTGGAATTATGTGTAATTCCTCGCGCACATATTTTTTCCCGACTGTTGTGATACCTGAATGTCCCTTAGGGCATCTATGGTCTTCTACTTCTTTAATGGTAATACGGACAGGTAAATTTGGATTTAACGTTTCTTTCCGTGTTTTTTTAGCCTTTTTTTCGGCTGTACTTGATCTGTTGATGCGTCGCTTTCTTCTCCAGTTTGCTCTGGTTCGGTAAAAACACTAGTTTCTTCCTCAAAAAGAGAAGTTTGATTTGGATCTATTTGTTCTGATCTACTAGCAAACATTTTACGAGTAAAATAAGCAATCTGTTCCTTTAACTCCGCAATTTCTACTTGTTGCTTGCGGATTAGTTCTTTGCACTCATCTAATTCTGACATGTTTTTACCTTCCAACAGCACCAACTTTGATAGATAAAAGTTTACCACTAGCCTAATCAGTTAGATAGTCCATTTTTATGTCCTGGAGGGCAAATCTTATGTACGGTTGGATCTAACGACCAACCGCTCAATAATTGGATCAATTGATTCGATGTTAATTTACGGATTGCATTCTGATTGGTTGGCCATTGGATCCGTCCATTTTCTAATCGTTTATAAAGTAAAAGGAATCCATCTTCGTCCCAGTAAAGACCTTTAAACCGGTCTTTATCCGTGCCACAAAATAAGAATAGTGCTTTAGAGTATGGGTCAAGGTCATATTGTTGCTCGACGATGCCTGCAAGGCCGTCGATTCCTTTGCGTAAATCGGTTTTACCGCAAACTATATAGATTTGTTTTACTTTACTCTGATCAATTATCATTAGGGAACACCGCCTTCATCAAGGCGTTCAAGATATATCCACTTATGTGATTGTAAACAATTACTGACTTATTATTGTCAATTTTTATTTGTAAGGCCTTGGTACTAGTGTTTTTTTCGATTTTTTGATCGACTTGAACTTTTACGATATCCGGTTTTTCATCCATTAAAAATACCTCACCATTTATTTTGATGAGGTAATCATATCGATTATTGTCGGCCGAGAAAATACGGTCGGTTATTTACTGCTTACATCCAATCAATCGCTTCAAAACTAAATGAATAAATTTTTGCCTAATTTTAACAGTCTCATTATATCCGTACTGTTGATGATATTCATCAGCTTTTTGTGTGGTAATTCCATATTTTTTCATGTTTTCTTATTTAATCTAAGTCCACATCGTTAGGGAAATGAGCTAGATTAGCTTCCTTACCTAATTCTTCTTCAATTCTTAATAATTGATTGTATTTAGCCAAACGTTCACCACGAGCTGGAGCACCGGACTTCAATTGTTCTGCGTGCATTCCAACGGTAAAGTCTGCTAAGAATGAATCCTCAGTTTCACCTGAACGGTGTGACATCATCGTTGTATATCCATTCTTCCTAGCAACACGAATAGCTTCCATAGTTTCTGATACACTACCGATTTGGTTTAACTTGATTAAGAAACTATTAGCCATACCTTTTTTAATAGCTTTTCTAAACAAAGCAGGATTTGTACATACATTATCGTCAGTAACAATTTGGACACGTTTGCCATTCTTTTGAGTAAATTTAGCAAAATTATCCCAATCATTTTCACCAAAAGGATCTTCCATTGAAACGATTGCTGGGTATTTATCTAATAATCCTTCATAATATGAATTCATTTCTTCAGCACTGCGCTTCTTGCCTTCAAACAAATAAGATCCATCTTCCTGGGCAAAACTAGATGCAGCAGCATCAAAAGCAATACCGATTTCTTCTCCAGGAACATAGCCGGCATCTTTAATTGCACGATTCAATTCATCAATGGCAGCTTCACTTGATGGAAGATCAGGAGCAAATCCACCTTCATCACCTAAACCTGTTTGATAACCTTCTTTTTCAAGGTTTTTCTTTAATTGATGATAGACATTAACAATTTTCTCAAAACCTTCACGGAAACTGTCACGCTTAATAGGAGTAATCATGAATTCTTGCATATCGATTCCATTATCAGCGTGTTCACCACCATTAATAACATTGTGGAATGTTTGTGGTAGTTCCAAATCAACTCCACCGATATAGCGATAAACAGGGATTCCCTCTGCTTTAGCTGCAGCTCTAACGTTAGCAATTGAAACGCCAAGAATAGCATTAGCACCTAATTTAGCTTTATTGGGCGTACCATCTAAATCAATCATCATTTGGTCGATATGTGCTTGATTGAAAGGATCAGCACCTTTTAATTTATCATTAATCAAAGTATTAACATTATTGACTGCTTTCAAAACACCCTTACCATCGAGTCTTTCACCACCATCACGTAATTCAACAGCTTCATTGTCACCTGTTGACTTACCTGATGGAACACTAGCACGTCCTAAAACACCGTTTGAGAGAATAACATCTGCTTCAACGGTTGGATTACCACGTGAATCAAAGACTTCTCTTGCCTTAACATTTTCAATTGTTACTTTTGTCATAATGAATCTCCCTTCTTAATCATAAAAAAAGACGCCTACTCCATCAAAAAAAGACCCTCAATAATTGATTTAATTATTACTGGTATTTTATCTGGAGTAGACGTCATCAATTACAATTAAGTAATATTTTCGGCGAACGTCATCGCCTTATCGAACAAATTCATAGTATAACACTTCATTTGTTTTCACAAGTTTTTATCATTATTTTCATGAATAGTTCAAAAATAATTACTTTATTTAACAAACCCGTTTTGAAGTACTCAATTTCTTCCTAATCTGGAATTGATAAACGGTTGATCAATTTCTTCTTTTTAGGAAAGGCTTCAATTAACTTATCAACCTTAGGTATCATTATTCGAGTATCACCATTACTTGCTAGACCAGCACTGATTTGAGAAAAACCGGCTCCATTGTCTTCGGCATCTTCAAAAGCGATGAATGTTCCGGCATCAAAATAAAAACCATGAACTTGTCCTTTAGTTTTATCCAATCCCAATTTAACTTGATAATATTGGCCATCTTTAGTAAAACAGTGCGCTATTGCTGAATTTCCTAGTGAATACATCCAAGGCTGTCCTTCTTGTAACAAATGGAAATGTGATGGATGCTTTGAATCTACGGTCAAATACATCGTTAATTCCCCTGGTCTGATAGATCTATCTACCATGTACGAAGGATAAAAAAGCTTGATAGTCTCATCTTCTTTTTTCTGTTGTTCTGGCGTTGGCTTGGGTTTTGGCTTAGCTGGACCTTGTATTTGACCGCCTAGATTTTTCCCAGTCAATAATTCTTGAAAAGCTGTATCAATAGATGTAGAAAAGCCAATTGATCTTTCGGCGATTACATCTGGAATATACAATTCACCTTTATTGATTGTAATAAAATGGCTTTTCCCATTTCCCGCTACTAATTGCATACTAGGTGCTTTGATCATTTCATTGCGAGGACCGATCCCTAATTCAAGGACTAATAAATTCTTGTCTTGATATTTTTGGAGGAAATCGGAAAATTTTGTTACCTTTTTTTGATTCATTTGGAAAAAGTCACCGGGTAAATTAAGTTTTAAAGAAGAACCACATTCACTACATTTAGGAATATCACTCTCTGTTAATTGACCAATTTGATCTTTTGTATAGATTTGATGCAATATATTCTTTAAATCAACTACTTCATGATCCTTATCCTGACTGCAGACACCTTCTAACCAATTTCCTTCAACCTCTAGATTATTTTCCAATCCTGCAAGGTCAAAATGATGATCAACATTCGAGGTCCACACAAAATATGGACGTTTATCGATCATTCTTTTCAAATTTTGCATCAAGTCGCTTGACTCATAATTGATTGAATAAAACTCAATGATTCTAGCATATGCACGCCATTGTTCTAATTCATTAGGAAATTTAAAACCAAAGACTGATAGTAAATTTTGAAAGTGATACTTGTCTTGAAGCTCACCTAGTACTTCTTTTAACTTCTGATCATTTGCGAATAAATTTAAGCCTTCCGAAATTGAGAAACCATTACTAGCTGTAATCAAAACAGCATCCGCTTCATTCATCCATTTCTTAGCAATCTTTATTGAATTATTCATTTTTACCCCCTATTAAATTCCTGTGCAGCTTTTTTGAGCGTTTCATTGATATCTTCATCTATTAGTAGTGAACGCTCTGCAATCTCTGGACTAGTTAATGCATCCTTAGGATTGATATTGATGTAGAAAGATTGTGGCAAATAATTGGTCATTTCCCAAAATGGTTCTTGAATAAACATTGGTGTCATCCTACCAACACCCATTTCTAGGAATAAAATCTTTTCATTTTGATGTTGTCCAATAAACTTATTTATTTTTTGATACTCGTCAAAATAACGTTTGTCTTCCAAGAATTCTGGCCCTCGTACCCATGGAATAAGTTCTGCTCCATCGACTTGACTTTTTGGAATCAAATCTAAAGATAAACGATTATCTTTAATTTGTGATAAAAGCTTATCTAAAAACGAAGCTGTTGGGTATAGGTTTTTATCTGTTTGTGGGTTAGAACTTTGAAAGAGAGACCAAGAGCCTTGAATTTCACTGACATTTTCTTCAGAAAAAAACTTCTTAAAAATCATATCTTGATTAGTCGTAATAACATGAACAGGTTTATCTGACAATAATGTCTTCAAATATTCATATGTTTGTTTCTGTGGGGGTATACTAAAAATCATTTTAAGAGCTTTTAAAATAAAGGCCCAATGCTCTTCTTCAGAATCAAAATGATTATAAAAGCCATTAAATATCCCTTCAAAATGATACTTTTCGTGAAAATATAACATCTCTTTTAGAAACAGTGGACTGGCTTCATACCAAAAATTCATTCCTGCAGCGTTTGACATTCCACTACCAGCACCGACCACAATTGCATCGGCATTTTTTATTTGATTAACTAATTCATTAGCTTTATCCATTATTCAAATCCTTTCAATACATAGCGTCTTTTAATAAACACGGTGTTGTAAATCTATATTGGAATTCTATAACTTCAGCTGTTAAATAAAAAGAGCACAATTTACAATTTGCAGGTTTTTGAACACAATCAAAAAACTGTACGTAAAAAAAGAGCCCCAAAGGTGAAGTGCTCCCAAAGTTGTTAGATTATGTCTAACAATTTTAGAGCACTTCAGTCTTATCTTTGAATTCTTTTGCAACTTTTATTGCGGCGGGAACACCACTTCGCAAAGTATCATATGTATCTACTAAAAAGACACTATTTTCGTGTGTTTTAGCGTATGCTTTGAAAGCTTCATAATCATTGCCAAAAGACTGAACTAATGAATGAGCGTGAGTACCACTTACTGGTATATCAAACTTTTCACCAGCTTTGACATTACTAGTGGCATTAAAACCACTGATGTAAGCTGCTCTAGCTCCCCAAATGGCTGCGTCGGCTTCTTGAGCTCTACGGGTTCCCATTTCTAATAACGGATCATCACCAACAACATTCTTGATTTTCGCTGCTTTGGTTGCAATTAGAGTTTGATAATTGACAAAATTTAACAACGCCGTTTCAATTAATTGTGCATCTACAATTGGACCTTCAACCTGTATCAAAGGTTCATTAGCAAAGACGACTTCACCTTCTTGAACTGATCTAACAGTGGCGGAAAAATGATACTTCGATAAATATTTTAAGAAATCCTCTTTATAACCTATTTTTCTTAGATAATCGATATCTTCTTTATTAAAATTAAGGTTTGTTAAATAGTCAATAATCCGTTCTAATCCAGCAAAAATAGCATATCCATTTTTAAATGGTAACTTTCTAAAATACAATTCAAAGACAGCCATTCTATGAGCCACATTTTGCCGCCAATAAGTTTCAATCATATTAATTTCGTATAAATCTGTATGTAGCGTCAAGTTGTTACTACTTTGCATATTGCTTGCCTCCAAATTAAAATCTTTATTTGATTTAATAGTTTAGAGGATAATTATATTAAACTTAAGAACATTATTGACACTCTGTATTTTTTTGGACAGTATTACAAAATTGTAGTTTTTTAGTTAAAAAAAAGCCACCTACCCTCTTTTCAAAATTGGATAAATTGCTCTTATTTTTTATATAAAATATGTCGACCTACTAAAATCAGCAAAATTGTAATTATCAAATATTGCATCCCAAAATGAAATGCAGTGGGGATCGATATTATCACCAAGCATGAAATGAGAAAAAATAAAACCAACAAGCTTACTTTTTTCATAAAAATGTCCCCCATCCCGCTTTCTAAATATAATTATAACTTTTCAAAACATTAAAGGAATTCTGATCAGCTGGTTTAAAGCCTTGCTTAATCATATCCCCAACATAAAGACGATTGTAGAAGAAGGCAAATACAAAGGTAACCAAAAAGGCTCCACCACCCCAAGTGAATGATCCAAAGAGTATTTCTGCCAAGACTATGACACTGGCCCATTTAAAATCACCACGAAAAACAGGTGTCCAAAAGCCAAAAATCATTTCTGTCCACGAATAACCAATTTTAACGGTTTTATAGGCACTTCTTTTTTCATTAGGCAGATTGCAAGAAATAACCGAACACTTTTTAAAACTTAATATTTTCCATAAAG
>OMJG01001960.1_pt1 | contig 10865 bp, 11 predicted proteins | sample 1646431 | NCBI WGS metagenome assembly OMJG01 (sample SAMN03771674, study PRJEB25209) | food metagenome | isolation source: Cotija cheese | place: Mexico:Jalisco,Michoacan | collected 2011-12-12 | reverse complement strand
TAGCTGCGCGCCAATATTTATCTAAAAGTTCTAAATATTCTTTTGAATCATAATTTACAGGCATAATTTAAGCACACTCCTTATATAAGTTGCTAAACCCTTGATTGCTATTTATCACTGACCGGTGACCCGATCTTCATTTACTATGATAAAGCATTTCAGTTAAAAGTCAACCTTTTAAGAAATTGGTACGTTCCAATTAAAAAGACCGCCGTTTGCCCACTACAGACGAAAATAGCAGCAATTTTTCAGTAATATTTAACAAATTTTATTCAAATTTTTGGCAAATTCAACTTTTTCCCATCAGCTGTGTTTGATTTTGCTCACTGATTATGCCATGCTGAAACATAGATTTTATTTGTAAGGGGGAACTGATTTGAAAAAACCATCTTCTACTATATTCCGCAATTGCCTGACTATCATCTTAGGCTCTTTCGTCTATTCAGTTGCGGTCAATGACTTGCTGCTCCCACACCAGATCGGTGAAGGCGGCGTGACTGGCCTGACGGCAATCGGCTATTATGCATTACATATTCAGCCAGCGATCACCAATATCGTACTCAATACGATCATTTTGCTGATCGGTTTCAAGTTGCTAGATAAAAAAACAATTTTCTATTCTATCTGGTGTGTTATTTGGATCTCCTTTTTTCTCAAAATGCCATCGATCTTGCACTATCATACCCAGCAAACGCTGATCCCCGCCATTATTGCCGGCGTTTTTATGGGCATTGCTTTAGGTTTGATCTACCGTGCGAATGGCACGATTGCCGGCAGTACGATCATCGCTTCGATCTTGAACAAGTATTTTGGGATTCAAACGGGAACTGCTATGCTTTTATGTGACCTAGTCGTGGCACTGCCTTCCGGTTTGATCATTGGGACCGAGCGCATGTTTCTCACAGTGATCGAGCTTTACATTTCTGCAGTAGTTCTAAATATATTCAACAATATGTTTGGTGCTAAATATTCACTTAAGATCATCACCCCAAATGTTGAGCAAATGTCGGCCGCCCTTTCTGACCAACTGAAGCAAGGTATCACTATGGTCCATACTCATGGCTACTATAGTGGAGAAAAACGAGCAATGATCTACATCATTTGTACTAAAAAACAAGTGGCTCAGCTATTTCCCTTGATCGAACAGATCGATCCTGATGCGATGATCGTCATCGAACAAGTTCACAGTGTTGCCGGTCACGAGCTGAACATGCTGAAATAAATAATTTGACGGACAAAAAACGGCTCAAAGCGGCCGTTTTTTTAATATTCAAATTGATACTCGATATCCTTATCAAGTGAATTATGAACGGTACAACGTTTGAGAACTTCATCAATAAATTGATGCTGATCACCGGAGCCAAGATCTGATTCCATATCAAAAACAACCTTGATCTTGGCAACCTTGGATGATTTATCCGGGAAGCGTTGGGTCTGACCCGTGGTTGTCACGTCAAACTTTTTCAGATCAACACCACGACTGGCAGCTAAAGATTCTGCGGTGATCGAAAGGCAGCCGTTTAACGCCATTAAAAGGTATTGAACCGGATTAGCACCTGCGTCCGTTCCTTTGGATGAGACCGGTTCATCTAAAATAATCGAATGTCCGCCAGATTCGGCTGCCACCTGACGACCAATGTGCTTGATACTTGATTTAGCTATATTTGCCATATAAATTCCTCCCATCAATAACAAAGTGCAACGCGGCGTTTATGAGACGAGCATATCGGGCTCAGACAGGACAGCGTGCTTTTGCGCTGTATTGCCTGAGTGGGATAGGCGGAATCTCTTGTCGCGCGAAACTTGACTAAATAACAGAGTGCAGCGCGGCGTTTATGAGACGAGCATATCGGGCTCAGACAAGACAGCGTGCTTTTTTGCGCTGTATTGCCTGAGTGGGATAGGCGGAATCTTTTGCCGCACGAAACTCAACTACAACCTCTATTTTAACTATTTTATGACTCAGTCCCAAATATTCAGCTTAAAAAACGCCTCCCCTATTAATTAGGAAAGACGTTGTTAGTTATTCTTCTTGTTCTTCTTCATCAGGATCCACAATGTCTGGAATGATTGCAGTATATGGAACTTCATCGACCCGATAAGCTTCACGGACTTTAATTTTAGAAATTTTGTTTTCTGCGGTCAGTTTAAACTCACTGCCGTCGCGATGTGCTAACATGTTCGGTTCAAATTCACCGCCGGAACAGATCACTACCAAATGACCCTTACCACCAGTGATATCAGCATCATTTTCTTCCTTTGTTCCCATGTAGACACAATACGATGGTTTCCCGTTGACTACTAACTTGATTTGCTGAACAACTCTAGCCATTGATGCAATCCTCCTATATATTAAAAGCACCATACATCGCGTATAGTGCCTAACGATCAATTAAATATTTTAATTTCAACTGTACTTCTAGCAGCAAAAGCTACCTTAACATCTTTAGATTGTACCATAATTTGTGCTATTTGTCTAAATCAGCGCTGTTCAAGGAACCCACCATACCCTGGCACACTTCCAGTTTTGGCACAAAAACGCAAGTATTCTTGGTACACCGCATTTCTTTGACTAACTGGAATCTTTTGCCATGAGACTAAATCTGGCAAACGTTTGATAAGGTCAGCATACGGGCCTCCTATTGTTACCACTTGCGGGCTACGAAAAGCCTGCGTGGCCAACTGCCTAACTTGTGGGTCAAAAGGATGTTTGACATCCAGATAATAATGGGTATGATCCTTAGCTGGCAAATCATGCTGCTGTCCCTTGGGGATCCCATAATTGAAGGATTCCGTGTTGGCAATTTGATACAACTGTTTTTTTGAATAATGCTGTGGATCTGAATCCACACGCCCATCACTTTCAAAACAATAAGCATCCCATTCACTAACAAAATTTCTTGTATCTAAGTCAATAATAAATTCAGCCATACGGGCGTTATTGAAGTTGGAAGAAGCGGCTGTATTTGCCGCAGAGATCTGCACTTTCATATTTTGCGGATAACGAAAAACCTGAGCAGACCGATTGTGAAACGCCGCGCTCGTGGTCAGATCTAAGGGGATTTTGGCGGTGGTGGCGTATTTTTGAAGTTTGGCAAAATCAGTAGAGCCAGTATAATTTTGCCGAATATATCTAATATTTTGCAGATCGATCCAACTGCGAAATAAGTGCAGGCGCTGACCTAAAGCATCTCTGTTTAGGCCAGCCTTGCCGGGATATGCCTGCCAGACATCTGCGCGAAAAGCTGTATAAAAAACGGCATGCGGCACAAGATTTCTTGCAAACTCATGAGTACCTAAAAGTTGCAAGAATCCATGATCGTCAACCACTGCTCCCAGCTGACGCAAGACCAGACGTAATTTCTTTTTAGCCTTCAACTGGCTGCCGACATACATTTGTGTGTAAACTTCAGAACCCACCTGCTGTGTTTGTTCAAAACTTTCAGCTAGTCTCTGGAAAACAGACACCTGTTTGACAAACGCAGGCTGGATTTGTTTAAGATATATTTTTAATGCAGCCTGATCCCAATGATCATGTTTTTGCAAAAAGCGTAGCTGCTTTTTAAGCACGCTTAGGGTAGAAAATCTTAGCCAGAAACCCCAGTCAGCCGGCAGCTCAATTTGGTAAGCTCTTTGAAATTTGGTGAGACTACTAAAATGCCCCACAATGCCCGCCAAAATTGTAGGCAATGCTATGAGATGAAACTTTGCCAATTTGTTCTTCATTAGTTACGACCTCTTGTCTGGATCATCACGTTTCAAAAATGTGGTGATCAGCAGCGCAAATATTGCAAAAACTATGATATTTTCCAAATTCATGGCCGCACCCCTTTTCACCCCTATAGTAACAACCTTTTGACCAAAACAACACAACAATGACTTACTTTTCGAATTGGCTAATTCTTCTACTGACTTTTAGCCTATTTATCTCAATTGGATAGAACTTTCACCGACTTTTAGCCGATTTAACCTTAATTGGCTAATTCTTCTACCGACTTCTAGCCGATTTGCCCCAATTGGCTAATACTTCCACCGACTTTTAGCCGATTTGTCTCGATTGGCTAATACTTTCGCCGACTTCTAGCCGATTTGTCCGAATTGGCTAATACTTTCCAAATCTTTTAGCCGATTCTTGCAAAATCTGCTGAGGGACATCCCTCTTTTTCTCGCCGACAAGATAGCTTATAATAAATATTATTAAAAACGGACAGGAGTATCGCCCTCGTGATTTTAGAACGACATTTTCAAATCAACCACATGCCCCATCCACTAACCGTTCGTCAAACTTTGCAGCAATGGTTAGTTCCCAAGAAATGGCAGCATGAATTACGGATCGACCGCTCCATTCTAGTTAATGGTCGTTACCTTCCCTATAATAATCTGGTACAAAATGGTGATCAGATCGATCTAACTTTAAACACCAACATCAACATGCAACACTATTTGCCAGCGTCTGACGTCAATTTTAAAGTCGTTTTTGAAAATTCAGACCTGCTCATTGTTAATAAACCAGCCGGCATCAAGACTCATCCGAATCGCCCAGACGAAAACGGAACGCTTTATAACCAACTCGTGACTTACCTTGACACGCCTCCACTGATGCTACACCGGCTGGATATGCTGACTAGCGGACTGATCATGATAGGCAAAGATCCGTTGGTGATCCCGATTTTGGAACGCCAGCTAGCTCAAAAAACGATGCAGCGCAATTACGTCGCCGTGACATCATTTGAACGAGACATGCCGCTAAAAGGAGTGATCGATGCGCCAATTGGACCTGATCTCGCTGACAAACGTAAGCGAAAAGTGACCGCCACCGGACTGGCTGCACGAACTCATTATGAAGTTTTACAGCATAATGACAAATTTGCGCTAGTGAAGTTGACATTAGAAACCGGGCGCACCCATCAGATCAGAGTCCACCTTGCCAGTCAAAACATGGCGATCGTCGGCGACCCCCTATATAGCAACATTATCGCAGACCAAATGTATCTTTACGCTTATCAGATCACTTATTGTCTACCATTCGACTGGGAGTTTAAAACAGTTGAAGATCAGATCCCAGAAAGTTTTTACAAAATGACAAAATAAAACCATTGCCAGTTTATCCTAAAACAAGCAATGGTTTTATTTGTGACGATACCACCGATAAATTTCTTCAGCTTTCTTCTTAGGCAAATAGCGGACTTGCACCACTTGCTTTTCATTACCTGAACGTAAAATTATTTTAAGATGACTCAGCTCGACCCTTGCCATCAACACCGTCTGTTGCATACTCATTGCTTGAATCCGGCCACGCGGGATCAAATACAGTTTTCGCGTTAATAAATGACCGTTTTGGGCCAGCAAAACATCTGCGTTAGTTAACGCCAACCTATTATTAACACTAGCGTAGTATCCGATCCAAAAAGCAACAGGCAACAAAACAACCGACAACCAGCCATATGGTTGAAAGAAAAGTCCGATGATCACTACCAGTAAAATTGTTGGCAACAGTATATTACGGATGATCTTCCACCTTTCAAAACGCCTACCCACAGGCAAGCGCGGTATTTTTTGCGGCAACCATTTGACCAAACGACTTGCATTTTTTAACGCCAGCCCTTGGCTAAGCACTGGCAGCAAAACTAATTGATCATCTTGTTCCTCATCTGCGGCTTGCGAGGCCAGCACTAATTGGACTGTCGCTAGCTTTAACGCTTGGCGCAAAAACGATTGCGAGATGACCACCGCTTGAATCTTTTCTTGACTGGCAGTCACGATATTTTGCTGTAACAAGCCTTTACTCGTGACTAATTGTTTTTCCTCTGGATGGACTTCAAAATGGAAATAGCGGTTGATCACTACCAAGTAAGAAAAACCCAGCGCCAACAAAATAACGACGATCGCTAACAAACTTAGGACCACACCACTTCTATTTTCTAAAGTTTTCACAGCAGCATTAATATACTTTTGTGGTATCACATCAGATAAGCGATTATATATCGCTAAAAAGCCTAACATCAAAGGCAGGAATCCCAACGAAGTCAAAGCATATAAATTGAGATCATGACCCTTGATCTGATAAGAAAACTCAGAACTTGCCGGAATATGCTCAGTTTCACTGTCTCTGTCTGGAAAGAAAATCTCAGTTTGCCGATCATTTTTCAAAACGGCATCACGTTTGGCCTGGATCTGTGTAACCACCGCGCGCGAGATCACGGGTAAAACTGCTTCCGGTTCATCAGCTGCTTGACTCGATGTCTCGATCTGTAAAGATAATAGACCAAACGGACGTAAATAAAACCACTGCTTAGTCTGCAAAGTTTGGATCTTAGCATACGAGATGTGTAAATGTTTGGGAAAAATGACCCCAGAGTGCAAGATAATTTCTTGTGCAGCGAGCTCATAACTATATCGCAGATATTTTAAAATTCCGCCGACAACTGTGGGCAGCAATACAGCAAACAAAGCCAACCAAAAATAGCCGGTAAACCTCTCATTAAAATTAAAGGCCAGCAAGATGAAAAAATACAGCAAGCCGCTTTTGAGCGATTGATACCAAAAATATAGTAAAGCTGCCGGATGAAGTCGCTTAGCTTGCATTAACATCCTCCTCTTGTGTCAATTCCATCAGACGTTGCTTTAACTGTACCGCGCTTTCTGGCAGCACTCCCGCAATTTCATGCGCAGCCGCAGCAGTTTCTATTTTCACACTTTGCAAATGGAAAAGTTGAAATAATGGTCCTGCTTGCAAAGTGACATTTTGAATGCGCGCAATCGGGATCGCAGTTTGCTTATGTAAGAAAAAGCCAGACTCGATCTCAACGTCTGTCGTTGTGATTTGGTACAGCCAGAAACGATAACGGTAGGGAATTATCAGCAATTCGACCACAAAGTCAAGCAAGACAAGCATCCAAGCTATATAGTTGATCCATCCTGGCCAGTCAAAATGATCCACCACCCAGTAGATAACGGCGCACATAACGGATCCAACGACTAGCGATAATAGCGCACTGATCTTCCACACTTTTTTTATTCTTTCTGGTAAGTGCTGTGATTTTTCCATTTGTTTTTCTCACTCCAAAAAATATTATTGACAGTAAACACGGTTGATCACCTAAAATTGACCAGTAAAGTATCAGTAAATTCTGTTCTTTGTGCTAAATCAAGATTTAAGTTAAAGAAAAACACCCTGGTCAGTTGCATTTAATCAAAGTGTCAGTTAATTTGAACAATAAGTTTTATTCATTCACAATTTGCGCAAACTTCTGTTTTAATTCCTGATTTGCAGTTTCGTTAAAGTGTAAACGATGATCATCCATTCCTTGATTTTGCATAGTGATCAAGACTTTTGGCGTGCCATCGATAATTGTAAAGAAGTAGACATGTTTTTGCATGTATTGTTGTGTTTCTGAATCAGCATAAACCGCAACTAACCCATATACTCCTGACCCAGCTTGACCATCTGCTGACCACTCCACATCAACTGGTACATCATCAACTGCAATATGTTCCTTTGCGTTTTGACCTAAAACCTCGCTAGGCAACTTTAACCCATACTGATCGACACTATTATCCGGCGTATACTCTTTATACTGTTGCTCCATTTCTTCACTAAAATGAGTCATAAATTGCTGCAGCTTCAACGCTTTACTATCGTCCCAATAGCGCTTTTGCTGCGGTTTCGCAGATTCTTTATCTGTGGATGAACTGGCAGTTGAATCTTTTTTTGAACTAGCACTTGCTTCACTTTTGTTTGCCTTTGAAGAACTTGTTTTTTGTGCGGTTCTTTCCGTTGCCTTATTATTGCCGGTACTTGCAAAATCATCAGCCTGCATCGAACAACCAGTCAGCAATAATCCCGCTATAACCAACACGCTCCATATTTTCTTGTTCATCAAAACCCCTCCTAGCAAAAAATAAATTTATTCTGTAACTTATGTACTTTCTTTACTATCAGCTTAGCAAACTTTCTGTTCTCTGACCACAAAAAGAGAGCAGGCCAACGAAGTGCCCCATAATTGTTAGTTTTTGTGTCTAACAATTATGGGGCACTTTGGAGTTCACATATCTATTTACGCCGATGTTTAACATAAGTAGCAAAGTGCAAAATACCTGCCAGCAAAGCAAAGAAAATCACTACAAATGAACTGTAACTCAACCAAAAATGTGTTTTAGGGAATAATCCCAATCCCACCTGGATCCCCATCGCTGCGAGCGCCATGATCGCAACCATAAAGAAAAGTTGGATATATCTTTTCACTGTACTGTCATCCCTTTTCTGAACTGAACTTAGTTGTTGTCCTCGTTTTAAACATTCGGACTTTTTGGCCGCAGGTAATTCCTGAATGCCCCATGTGTTGGTCATAACTATCTCGTTGACTTTGATCACACCCGCAGCAGACATGACCTGATCGATCGTCCGTAAACTCTGGTCAGTGACACCCGTTACCCAATTTTCAAAGGTCCCAGTGTAACAGTCGGTAATACTGAGGTAGTGTTTATTCTTAAAACGATCTGGGTGAGTTTCACCTTGTTTGTCAAAGCGAACTAACCTTTGACGCAGACAGTCAAAAAAGTCTTTCATCTTGCCTGCTAAACTACGCCAATAAGTCGGCGCGGCGATGATCCAGACATCACTTTCAAGTAATTTACCTTCTAATTCATCCAAAACCGGATCTTTTCTTTCATATGTATCGGGCTTAAAATCATAATCTTCCAAATATATGATCTCGGTCTTATTGGCAGGATCTACTCCCTGTAAGACTGCATCTACTAATTTTGCCGTAACTCCATCACGTCGGTGTGAGCCCAAAATCCCGAGCACTTTCACAACAAAGCCTCCTTGTATAACTATAATTTCTAAATCAGAAAAAATGGAGTATTCCTAAAACCACTGGCGGTATCAGCAAAGCTGGCAAGAAGTTCAAAGTATTGATCTTCTTAATTTCCAAAACTCCTAAACCAGAGGCAAAGATCAACACACCACCCACGATCATTAATTCATTAAGCAAAGACGCGCTTAATGCTGTCCTTAAAAGGAGCACCAAAATATACAGACCGCCCTGCCAGCAAAACAGCACAGCCGCACCCCAAGCGATCCCGATGCCATAAGTGGCGCCCAATACGATCGAAGTGATCAGATCAAGTGTACCGTTTGTCAGCAGGAAAGTATAATCGTGATGCAAAGCAGCGTTGATCGGACCTAAGATCGACAATGACCCAAAACAATACAATAGAACTGCTGTTGCCAATCCTGCGCTTAAATCACTGTTAGTAAAGCGTTGCACAACTCTGTCAAAATTTTCTTGAATATTCCAAGCTGTCCCTAAAGTTCCACCCACGGCCAAACTAATAATAAATAAAACTGGCAAATGGCTATTGTCTAATGGTTTGATCACGGTATGAATACCAACAACGATCGCAGCCAAGCCGATTGCTTGCATCAACACCGTATGATACTTTGGTTTAAGGCGGCTTTTAAGCAGACTCCCAATGATGCTGCCGACAATGATCATCGCAGCGTTAAAAATCGTCCCGTACAAGTAACATTCCCCCTCCTTAATGTTAATACTAAAATCTTACCATTTTAGTCAACAAAAGAACTGCTTTTTTAAAATTTTCCTGCTAAACAGTTTAGGCTTGAACGATTCACTGGTCACCCTTGCAACACTCATTATCGTGCCTTTAATAATACTTTTAGCCCACAAACTTCAATGCTAGTTGTTTGTAGAATTCGATGGCTTTCAAATAAATAGCAACATCGACATACTCATTAGCTTGATGCGAAGTATCTGAACCTGGCCCACAGACTAAACTGTTAAAATCACCCTTAGCCTGCAAGAATTCAGCTCCGTCATTTGCACCTAAACTTCCTGTTAGTTTCGGCGTTTCATGAAAAACATCCTGATAAATCTTAGCAGCCGTCTTTGCCAATGGTGTATCCGCTGAGCCAATGATCGATTCTTCCGGAAAACTGTATCTTAATGAAAGCTCATAACCTTCTTTGGAATTTAGTTCAGCTAAAACCGACTCAAGTTCAGCGTAAAACATTTTGTTAGGATACTCTGGGATCGTTCTTATGTTTCCCATGTATTTTGCTTGAGCTGGAATACTATTGACCTGTTCACCCCCGCTGATCTTAGTTATCTCGTGAGTCACATGACCCAAAATCGGATCACCATGAGAAAACTTACTCAAACGTTTTTTAGCCAAATGATAGAAATCCCATAAATTATCGATTGCATTGATCCCTAGCCAAGGACGAGCACTATGCGCACCTTTACCGGTCGAGGTCACCTCATAATCTATCACGCCGCGTGCAGTATAAACCATTTCTTTCATATCGGTACTAGGTTCAGCGATGATCAGTCCGACCAGATCATCAGCATACCCAGCCCTTGTTAACTGAGCCGCTCCATACTCACCGGTCTCTTCACCCACAGTAGCTAACAAACGGATCTGTCCGTTCAATTTAGTTCCCGTTTCAAGCAACTCTAGCATTGCGCTAACAACTGCCGCCAATCCACTCTTCATATCCGAAGCCCCGCGGCCAAACACCTTTCCATCTTGGATTGTTCCGGAAAAAGGTCCAAACTGCCAGTCAGCTTCATTACCCGCTGCAACAACATCCATGTGCCCGGACAAGCCAAAGGTCGGTCCGGTAGGATCTCCAAAGGTCACAACCAGGTTATCACGACCCGGAGCATATTCAACTTTTTCAAATTTAACTTCCGGATAAGGTACAAACAAAGAAATTATATAGTCAGCAACATCTGCTTCATGATCGTTGACCGATGGGATCTGAATCATCTTCTGTAATATTTCTATTTTTGAATTTTTATTCATCTTAATGACCTCACTGACTATCTTTTAATTGCTCT
>OMJG01001959.1_pt1 | contig 10877 bp, 10 predicted proteins | sample 1646431 | NCBI WGS metagenome assembly OMJG01 (sample SAMN03771674, study PRJEB25209) | food metagenome | isolation source: Cotija cheese | place: Mexico:Jalisco,Michoacan | collected 2011-12-12 | reverse complement strand
AAGCCTTGTCAGTATAAATAAACAACAATTTGTCTAACTTTTCTATTGCACTTCATTTCTCACTGCTGTTATTGTGATGGGCTGGATCAACTGGCAATTAATGCTTGCACTAATCATATTAACACCGATTATCGCCTGGCTAACAACACGAATGAGTACGGAAGCACACACCGTCTTCTTTGATATTCGTCAAAGCTTTGCGCGTCTAAATGCCATGGTTGAGGAAAATATTTCTGGTAATCGAATTGTCCGGGCCTTTGCTCGTGAAGATTATGAAGTCAAGAAGTTCCAGCAACTCAACCATGACTATAAGGATAAAAACATGGCCTCAGCCACTGTTTCACGGAGATACTTGCCAGCTTTAGATTTTCTTGCATCCTTGTTATCAGTAATTGTCTTGTTACTTGGTAGTATTCTCGTGATCACTCATCAGATGACCCTGGGTGAACTGGTCTCCTTCAACGGTTTTTTATGGATGCTCAATCAACCCATGCGGATGAGTGGTTGGTTAATCAATGATATTCAGCGCTTCTCAGCCGCCACTATTAAAATTCGATCAATGCTGGCAACTCAGCCTAAAATTGCACCAACCAAATCACAACAGTCTGTATCTATTAGCGGCGCCGTCCAGTTTCAACACGTTGATTTCGCTTTCTCTGATGCACCCGAAGTCAATGTTCTTTCAGATATTAGCTTTACCGTAGAACCAGGTCAGACCCTAGGAATTCTTGGCGAAACTGGTTCTGGAAAATCAACGTTGATGAATCTCATTGCTCGATTTTACGATCCAACAAGTGGCCGAGTGTTAATTGACGGGCGCGATATTCGGCACTGGTCAGCACAAACATTACGAAATCAAATTACGATTGTGACCCAAGATCTTTTTCTGTTTTCAGATTCCATTACCGACAATATTAATTATGGTAATCATGATGCGTCAATACCCTTTATTCGTGAAATGGCCGATATCGCAGACGCCAATAACTTTATCAATCAGATGCCTGATGGTTATGACACTGTTGTTGGTGAACGAGGCGTTGGCCTGTCCGGTGGCCAAAAACAACGAATTTCGCTGACCCGAGCGCTTGTTAAAAATCCTCGAATTCTGGTCTTAGACGATACGACAAGCGCCCTCGACATGGAAACTGAAGCAACTATCCAGCAACGTCTCAAGTCTGTCACACAAGATAAGACCGTCTTCATTATCGCCTCACGAATCTCATCACTACGACACGCTGATCAAATTATCGTCCTCCGTCACGGTAAAATTGTCGCGCGAGGCAATCATGAGTCATTACTGGCACAAGACGGCTACTATGCAGAGACTTATCGCCGGCAACTCGGCCTTATTAAAGATGCGAAGGGGGGTGAATAGGTATGGCCAAACGAAACACCTATAACGAAGACGAAGAACTCACCACCCGATTCAACTGGCACGATTATGCCCGTCTTGGCCACTATTTGCGGCCTTACTCATGGCGCTTGTTCTTTGTTCTAATCACTATTCTGGTTGGTAATATTGCCGTCGTTTTAGGCCCATACTTGATGAAAGTCGCCATTGACACCGCAATTCCGACGCGTAATTTCTCACTAATCTGGATATTAAGCGGCGCATTCTTAGCTAGCTTGGTCATTGCCTTCCTGTGCTTTCGTTATCGAATCTGGGCCATTACTGAAATCGGCCAGAATCTGCTGATTGACATGCGTACTGACCTGTTCACACATTTACAAGCACTACCATTTGCCTACTTCGACTCGCGACCGCATGGAAAAATTTTGATACGCGTCGTTAACTACATCAATACACTGAGTGACTTACTCGCAAACGGCCTAGTTAATCTCATATCTGACATTATCTCTGTCGTCGTCACCTTAATCTTCATGTTTGCAATCAACTGGCAATTAACTGTTGATAGTCTAGCCCTGATTCCAATACTGATTTTATGGGCCTACCTGATTCAAAAAAAGCAACGCCAGGCTTTTCGTAAACTAAGTGACAAGCAGTCCAATCTTAATGCCTATATTCATGAGAGCATTGCTGGAATCAAAGTAACACAGGGCTTTGCTCAGGAAGAACACGCTATTCATACATTCGATACAGTTGCTGATGATAATCGAAATGCTTATATAGACGCCGTTAAGATCCAGTACGCACTTAGCCCCGGGGTCCAAAACATTTCAACAATGACGACAGCGCTAATTTACTTCATTGGTATTCAGCAACTGGGGGTCGTTGTTAGTACTGGAACCCTAATTGCATTTCTCGGTTACATCAATAATTTTTGGAATCCAGTAATTAATATCGGTAACTTCTATAATTCGCTGATTACGGCCACCGCATACTTGGAGCGGATCTTTGAGACCATGGATGAAAAGCCTCAGATTCTCGACGCTCCTGATGCTTTTGACTTACCGCCCATTAAGGGTGATGTTCGCTTTAATAACGTCTCGTTTCGCTATGAAGACAATGGCCCATTAACTTTGACCGACATATCGTTTCACGCTCAAGCTGGTCAGACGATTGCTTTAGTTGGACCTACTGGCGCTGGCAAAACGACGATTATTAATCTGCTATCACGCTTTTACAACGTCACAACTGGCAATATTACTATCGACAACATTGATTTGCAGCAGGTTACACTTGACTCACTTCGACAACAGATGGGTGTCATGCAACAAGACACATTCATCTTTTCCGGAACCATTATGGATAATATTCGTTATGGCCGCCTCGATGCGACGGATGCTGAAGTCCACTCAGCTGCTAGAATTGCGCGTGCTGATGCCTTTATCCAAACCTTACCTGCGGGCTACGATACCGTCGTTCAGGAACGTGGCGGAAGCTTATCAGCTGGACAACGTCAATTAATCGCCTTTGCTCGAGTCTTGCTAGCCGATCCGAGAATATTAATTTTGGATGAAGCTACCGCTGCGATTGATACAAAAACAGAGGTGCTATTGCAAGAAGGACTTAACGAGTTATTAAAAGGGCGAACTAGTTTTATCGTCGCCCATCGCCTGTCCACTATTCAGCGTGCTGATCAAATACTTGTTATTAATCACGGTCACATCGTGGAAGCAGGTCGGCATGATCAACTAATGGCCGTTCATGGTGAATACTACCAACTTTACGATTCACAGTATCGAATGCTCCAGGCACACCATTAACCATTGGAAAACCGACGAGGACTGTCTCATTAACAGTCCTTTTTAATTTGCCAACTAACCAGTTATGATTCAGTTGAACCTTACCGATCATAATTATTTGTTGAATTTTAATTAAAAAGTATAATTTGTACACATCTTGATATAGTTTCTCCCTAGGAATAGATCATGTAAGCGGTTAAAATCTAGTTAGCATTAAGTTATTAGCGATTTGACTATACCAAGTGGGGGTGAAGAGATGGCCAAATACGAAATTTTATTCAAACAATTGCGCTTGGCAATCTTACGTGGTGAGTACGCTCCTAACGATCGGTTACCTAGTGAAAATGCGATTGCCATTAAACACGGCGTTAGTCGGATTACGTCTAAACGTGCGCTTAACGAATTAGCTGCTGCCGACCTAGTTTATCGTGTTCGTGGTGGCGGAACCTTTGTTAAACCCCACAAGAGTACCAAGCAGCGTCAGATTTTACTCGTGTTGCCGTTTCCAGAAACAACCGCATTTGGTGACTATCAAAGTGGCATCCAAAGTACATTACTTGGTACAACTTGGCAACTGAGATTAATGGCTAACGAACGTTTCCTCCAACTTAACCTGAATGAACTGGCTTCTCAGTATGCTGGCATTATCTATTACCCACAAAACTTGGCGACTGAACTGCCAATCCTAATGAGATTATATGCCCAAAAGATGCCACTGGTTGTCCTCGATAAGCAGCCGGCCGCGCTGGCGGCACCTAGCGTTACTAGCGATAACGTCGCTGGCGGTAAAATCGCTTGCGAACACTTACAGAACCGTGGGCATCGTCGTATCGCTTTTTTACCGGAAACACCCTTTTGGCAAACATTTACCGGCACCGTCAGTGATCGTTTTTTGGGTTACTTCAATCACTTAAAACTAGCATCTAGTGAGGCCGCTTTACCTTTACGTTGGGCACAAGCGCTACAAACTTGTACAACTGCCGTACAACTACAAGCCTATATTCAAGCACAGGGTATTACGGCAATTATTGCCGAAAATGATGTTGTTGCATTGCGAGCCTTACAGCGACTCCAACAACTATCTTTCGATAATAACGCGACCATCGCACTAATTGGTTTTGACAACCTACCAGCAGCCGCGCGAAATAATCCAGCCCTCACAACAGTCGTTCAAGATTTTGCAGCGATTGGTGCTAAAGCAGTTGAGGCACTTCTTGATCAAATTAATAATCCTAAGCATATTTTCAATGATCAAACCGTCGTTGGCGTCAAACTAATGGTGCGGTCATCTACTAATCATCATTAATCGCGCTTATTTTCAGCAGGGAGGACATTATTCATGAATACACAACAATTATTATCAATTTATCCGCAAGCCACAATTGCCCCCCTCCCATCTATGGCTAAAAATATGGTTTGTGTTGCGATTGATGCCGGTAAATACATTTGTATTGATACAGCAAACCTTAGTGATCGTGAGTTATCCTTGTTAGAATTATTGACGCAAACTAGGCCTAGCACGACAACTGACGATGCCTGGTCTGAGTTTTTGACAGGTCGTAACACAGCAATACCTCATACGACCGCCCAAAATTTACAATTACTACAATTCAGAGTGCGCTTTACCGAACAACACGCTAACCGCGCACAATGGTTAAGCGCCATCGCCGATACTTTCGAACACGTCTTACACCACGCCTTTATTACGGCAAACACTGGGTATCTTTTGTTGACCAAGCCATTAACTGATACTCCTGCTGACTTGGCTAGCCTTTTAGCGCTCATTGATAATGATTTTTACACGAATACCCATTTATTTATCGGTAGCACGCATACCGATAGTCAGGACTTACCAGCGGCTTTCTCCTTGGAACAACAGTTATTTTCACAAAATCAGCAGGACACGATTGTCACGCTTAGTGGTAGCCTTCTACCATTCCTAGTCGGTCAACATCAGCCTGAGCTACAAGCCTTGCGTAATAGCCTCTGTCTAGATCCTGATCACAAACAACTAATCAGTGCACTTTATCATACCCAAGGCAACGTTCGCCAAGCAGCTAGCAAGCTATTCTTGCATCGAAATACTTTACTCTATCGTATTGAGAAGTTTGAGCGATGCAGCGGTTTAAACCTTAAGAAGATGGATGACCTTGTCTATTGTTACTTGCTGACATTGGGACAATAGACAAATTAATTAATAGAGCAGATTCACAAATGGCCATATCCTTTTGTGAATCTGCTCTATTTCTAATTTAACAAGGTTCAAATATATGACATCTATAAAACATCTGAGATCTTGGCAGTTCAGACTCCTTCAAATCAATATTCGTCTTAGCTTCTATCACCTCATAGACTATTAGGCATATATGGTCCTACTTCTTGCAGCAATTGTAGAAAATCAACTTCCAGTGCAGTCGCTAATAGCCGTAATGACGTATAACTAGGAAAATTCTTTCCTAATTCAATATTCGTTAAACTTTTTGTTGATATCCAATTATCTGGCAACAATCCCACCTGTGCTCTTTCATCAATAAAATACTCTCTTGACTTACGATCCAAAGATAGTTCCAACCGATGTTGATAAATAATCCGACCAATTTCCTCGGCATTGCTATCTCGCTCACTTCTGATAGTCATAACGTACTCTCCTTTTTAATTGGGAACCGAGGTTCTTTGTTATATTTTAAAATCCATTATATACTCTATTCATAGCTTAGCAAAAATGTTCAAGCTAAAACCTATATTGGAGGTCATTATTATGACTAAAGAAAAGTTCAAAGTAAATTCAGTTCGGACCGTCAAGTCTCCGTCAAATCCAGCGATTACAACCTATTATGTTTGGGTTGACTTCCAAGACTTACCCAGTGATATTTCACTAGATGTAAACCCACGGAAGCCAAAAATGACAACTTCTGTTGCAAAACAATTAATCCAAGCTGTAAAAGACTCGAATTCAGACTTCGATGTGAACAATCGTGGTATTGTCATTACTGCGAAAAAGGTCTCATTTGAAACTAGCACGCGCGTGCTGACATTGGATCTCGATGACGACCGGTCACAGTTCGGAATTCTTGACGGTGGCCATACCTATACCGCGATCATTAATTATCGCGATGCAGCCCCTTCAGATATTCACAAGTACGTTAAATTGGAAATTATCGTAGGCAACGAAATTGACGTTTCAGCATTAGCTGATGCTCGTAACACTTCCATCTCAGTGAGTGACATTGCACTATTTGAATTAGATGAAAAGTTTGATTTTATCAAAGCTGCAATTGCAAATGAAAGCTACGCCAATGACGTTGCCTATAAAGATAATGACAACAAGCGCATCCCAATTTCCAACTTATTGAAATTACTTTTCGCATTTAATATCAAACGTTATTCAGATGATAGCCAAGCTCCGGTCTCCGCTTATTCTGGTAAGGCAGTTGTTTTTAAAGACTACAAGAAAGAATATTCCACTGACTCTAACATTTACAGCATGTTGGCACCTCAATTACCAAAGCTTGTTGACCTATATGAAATTATTCAGAAAGAAATTGGGACTAAATACCAACAGTTTAAAAGAGATGAAGAAGGCAAGAAAGCCAAATTTGGCCTTGTACGCGGCGTTGAAAAACGCGGTACATCCACAACCGATTATAAACAAGATCTCATGGATTACGACGTATCTACCGGGTTTTTGATGCCAATATTTGGTGCTTTTCGTGCCCTATTGAAATTCAATGACACTAAAACAGCCATTAATTGGGAGTTTGATCCTATCGAGGTATGGCACAAAACCGGTGTAAGACTTGTTCAAAACACCTTTGATACCGACACCAACCCACAGCAGACTGGAAAGAGCAAAACCTTATGGCAAGCCAATTATCGTATCGTTGACAGCGTGCGAAAAGACCTACTGCTAGATAAACTGATGAGTGAACAAGGACTAAAATAACAATCTTTTAAAACTTCAAGGAGTCTGGGCATATATGTGCTTGGCCCTTGAAGTTTTTTTGTTGCTTTAAGTACAAATCTGTATTAATCCGAAGCAAAAAAGTGCCCTAGTAAGATTAATATCCCTTACCAGGGCACTTAGACTATCCTCAAATTGAGTATCATCATTAATTCATAATCATCTTAAATCGTCACCGTAACAGCTGCCGCCGCAATAATCAGCACCAGCCCACCAATCGTGACCCACATTTCTTTGGTGGTTTTCTTTTGACCTAAGAACCAAATCCCGGTCAAGGTTGCCAATACAACGGATGTCTGTGACAGGATAAAGCCAGTAGCTAATCCGTTCATATTTGGTTGTGCGGAAATTAAGTACGTTAACGCTGCAAACGCAAAGAAGAAACCTGAGATAATGTGCGTGTATGAAACTCCTTCAGCAAGTGCTAACTTCTCGCCGCGTGATGCTAAGAACAAGGCGTACACAATGGAAACAATGACCATCCCAATCGCTTGTGGAACAAACGCCTCTTCCCCGCCAATGCTCGTTGCTTGGGGCGCAGCTGAGTAAGCCCAGTATCCGATTTCACCAACAGCTAACCAGATAACGGCTTGGCGTAAGGTCCGGGCGTTTCCCGCATCCTTGTGTTCAGACCACACTGTCAACCAAGCACCAATGATGATCCCAACTAAGGCTAGGCCACCCAAGACCTTGTCCGTTGCCCCAGGCCAGTCACCTAAGGCGAAAACGCCCCACAGCGATGCTCCCAACAGTTGGAAGGCCGTCGTAATAGGCATCGCTCGTGAAGAGCCAACCATCGTGAACACTTTAAATGTCACAATCTGAGCACTCGCCCAACCAATCCCTGACAGAATTGAGAACCAGAGATTCATACCACTTGGAAAAGCAATCCCTTGTGTCCAAGCATAAATCAAGGCAAAAATTAACGTGCCAATAGTCGAACCTAAAATCTGGTTAACGGGCCGACCGCCAATTTTAGAGGCAATCGTGGGGTATAATCCCCAACCAAGCAACGGTCCTAAGCCAATTAGTAAAGCGGTAGTATTCATTCCAATCCCTCCATTAATCGCCAACTACTTTAAAAAGTAACGCCACTTTCCAACAGAATGTTTGAATAAGGTGTCATTTCACCAGTCCGAACAAAGGCCTTGCAGTCAGCCAGATCCTTTTTCATTTCTTCATGCGGAATGAAGGTAATTGGGGTGTCTGGTAAGCGCTTCTTGATGGCGGTCAACATCTTAGGATTTTGAACTTTAATTTCTTCAGCCAAATAGATTCGTTGTACTTCAAGCTCTTCCAAGACGTTATTCAAGACTTGCATAAAACTAGGAATACCATTATCAACGGCTAAATCGATTTTTTCGGTTGAACTTGGTACTGGCATGCCAGCATCACCAATACTCAACTTATCGAAATGGCCCATCGTTGCAATAACTCGTGACAAATCTGAATTAATAACTTTTGTTTTTTTCATAATTATTTACCCTCCGCGGCTGTAATTTCATTTTTATAAGGAATTGATGGTTGAGCACCAAAACGTTGCACCGCAATTGATGACGCCCGGTTACCATAACGAATCGCATCTTCAAGATTACTAAAATCTTTATTTAACACACTACTCATTGCACCGATGAAAGTGTCACCAGCTGACGTTGTATCGACTGCTTCAACTTTGAACGCCGGAATAACACCATGCCGGCCATCAATATCATAAAAAGCACCCTTACTACCAATCGTGATAATAACTGCTGAAATACCAAGGGCGTGTAATGCCGCCGAAGCCTTCATCATGCTGGTTTCATCCGTGATTGCGATCCCAGTTAGAGTTTCAGTTTCGGTCTCATTTGGTACAATCATGTCAGTAACTGCTAAAAGTTCAGCGGGGACCTTTTCCATTGCTGGTGCTGGATTTAAAATTGTTTTAACGCCTGCAGCTTGCGCAATTCTAAAAGCTTCGACCGTGCTATCTACAGCGCTTTCAAATTGAGCAACAACAAAATCACTAGCCTCAATGATATCCCGATGAGCTTTAACGTCATCCGGTGTAAACGCCATGTTGGCACCACCATGAATCATGATTTGATTTTCACCGGCATCATCAACAGTTACGTAAGCCTGACCCGTTGATTGGTTAGTCATCTTTGTGATTCCAGCCAAGTTTATTTTTTCTTGCGTCAACAAGTCAAGCATCGTTTTACCAGCATCATCGTCACCGACTGCACCAATAAAATGGGTCTTTGAACCTGAACGTTGCGCCGCGACAGCTTGGTTCGCACCCTTACCGCCACCAGCGGAGAAAATCTCCTTAGTATGGATCGTTTCACCAGGTTTTGGCATGTTCTTAACGCGAATCGTTCGGTCTAAATTAATACTCCCAATCACTGTTACCGTATTCATAATGGTCCCTCCAAATGGTCGAATTCAACTTAATTAGCATTTTATTAAAACGTTTTATGAAAACGTTTTAATGGCTCACAAAAAATATAACACATCTGAATTATTAATTCAAATGTGTCGTCGAATTTCTTTCAATTAATTTAACCGGTAAGTGGTGTTCTTCCCATGGTTGCTGGGGATTTGCGATACGATCAAGCAACTGATTGGCCGTCGTTTGACCTAATTCAAAAATTGGCTGCGCGATCGTTGTGAGTTGCGGCACCACGTACTGGCACATCTCTACATCATCATAGCCGACAACGCTGTAATCAGCTGGAATTTGGCGTCCGTGTTCTGTCATTCCCAAATAAACGCCAAACGCAATCTGATCATTAGCTGCAAAGATGGCTGTGACCGGAGTCTTTAGAATGGCTGGAACCACTTGCCGACCGCCTTCCTTTGATAATGGGGTCGCAATAACGTGAACAGCCGCCCGCGAATACACACTGTAAAACCCACTGAGCCGCTTTTGGACGTTGGCTGACGGTTTCGCTGGAATAAGAACAGCGACTTGCCGGTGTCCCAAATCTTTTAAGTGCTGAGCAGCTTGCCGACCACCATCATAGTCATCAGTCAACACGGAATCACTAAATCCTTCCGCGCGCTTTTGGTCTAAGACAATGAACGGATGGCCCTTTTGCCGTAGAATATCATTAATCGCAGTATTAGAAACAGCTGAACTCGCGATAATAAAGCCATCCACACCCCGGCGACTCAATTCATCCAAATAAACACGTTCCTTATCCTCATCCAAATCAGCATTACACAACATCGTAATGAAATTTTGCTGATACAAGACATTTTCAATTCCCCGAAGCAGCTCACCAAAAAAAGGATTTCTGATATCAGGCACGAGGACACCAATTGTTTTGCTCGTCTTCTTAATCATCCGCTGGGCAAAATAGTCAGGTTCATAATGCAACTCGTCTCTAGCTGCTTCCACTTTAGCAACCGTCGCTGCGCTAAATTTATCACCATGACCGTTTAAAATTTGTGAAACGGTCGCAATTGAGCGCTCTGAAAGGCGCGCAACATCTTTAATTGTGACTGCCTTGTTCTTCATCGGCTTCTCCTCCGTAAAATTAACTCTTGCATCATTGTAGCCTAGAACGCCGAATTTTCCTAACTGAATCTCGAAAAATATTAGTACATATATAAGTATATCTATATAGTGTATTGACCAATAATTTATCACATCAATTATACTTTTACTTAACATCTGAAAACAAGTACTTGCAAAACTTTACAAAAAAGCCCCCGCTATCCCAAGCGAGGGCTTCCCTTAATTCACAAAGGGCTATTTTTCAGTACCTTGGCCGTCCCATTCACGTTC
>OMJG01001958.1_pt1 | contig 10878 bp, 8 predicted proteins | sample 1646431 | NCBI WGS metagenome assembly OMJG01 (sample SAMN03771674, study PRJEB25209) | food metagenome | isolation source: Cotija cheese | place: Mexico:Jalisco,Michoacan | collected 2011-12-12 | reverse complement strand
GGCGGCGTCCCCGGCGACCACGACGCCCCGGGCCGGCAGGGTCAACGTCCCGTCTCCGGGCGTGCCTCCCGACACGTGGATGCCGGTCGGCTCGGGCCGCGGGCCCGGCGCCGGGTGCTCGACCGGGACGAGCGGGTCCCGGAAGCACACATCCAGGTGCACCGGCCCCGGGTCCCGCGTGATGACCCCCGATGCGGTGGCGAAGGCGCGGCCGACCAGACCCTCGAGGCGGGAGTCGGCGGGGTACTCGGCGGGGATCGTGGCCGAGAATCGGGCCGCTCGGCCGTAGATGTTGGACTGCAGGGTGGTCTGGTTGGCGCCCGTGTGCCACATCTCGTGGGGCCGGTCGGAGGTGAGCACCAGCAGCGGGATGCCGCTGGCGTCGGCCTCCAGGACGGCCGGGTGGAGGTTGGCGACCGCCGTGCCGGAGGTGGTGACCACGGCGGCCGGGACGCCGTCCCCGGCCAGCACCGAGGCGCGGGAGAGGCCGAGCGCCATGAAGCCGGCCGAGCGCTCGTCGATGCGCACATGGACCCGCAGCCACCCGGCCTCCTCGGCCGCCGCGAGGGCGTAACCCAAGGGGGCGTCGCGGGAGCCCGGGCAGTAGACGACGTCGCGCAGCCCCTGAGCCACCAGCGCTCTCACGAGCCGACGCGATCGCTGCGCCGATTCCGCCTCAGTCATCGAGGGCCTCCGCCATCTCATCCAGGCGGGCGGCCCATCGACCGCACAGCTCCCGGCCCCCCTCGGTGACGCCGGAGGTGTCGACGGTGGCCCGGCGGATCGGGATCGAGCCGTTCTGGGGCAGGAGCGGATCCGGCGTGACATCGCCGGTGAACAGCCGGGTGGTGGCCAGCCCGCAGGCGTGGTCCAGACGCGGCATGGCGGCCGCCAGGTGGGCCGCCAGACCGATGCCGACGCTGGTGTCCAGGGCCGAGGAGACGACGGCGGGCAGCCCGGCCTCCTCGACGACCTGCAGGGCCCGCCGCACCCCGCCCAGGGGCTGGGCCTTGACGATGATGAGATCTGCGGCCCCCGCGCGGGCCACCGCCAAGGGGTCCTCGGCGCGGCGCACCGACTCGTCGGCGGCGATCGGCACGTCGACGCGGCGCCTCACCGCGGCCAGATCGGCGATGCTCGGACAGGGCTGCTCGGCGTACTCCAACTCACCGGCCGCCGCGGCCAGTTCAGTGATCGCAGCGACAGCCTCATCGACCGTCCAGGCCGCGTTGGCGTCGATCCTGATGCGCCCGCCCGCCCCCAGGGCGTCGCGGACCGCCTCGACGCGGGCGCAGTCCGCCGACAGCCGGGAGCGCGGATCGGCGACCTTCACCTTGGCCGTGGCGCACCCCGAGGAGGAGACGATGCGGTACGCCTGCCCGGGGTCGACGACGGGGACGGTGACATTGACGGGGATGCTGTCGCGCAGCGGGTCCGGAAGCGACGACGTCGCCCCCTCGATGCCGGCCCGCAGCCAGGCCGAGGACTCGGCGGCGTCGTAGTCCCAGAACGGCGAGGTCTCGCCCCAGCCGGACGGGCCGTGGAGCAGCAGGCCGTCACGCACGTCGATGCGACGGAACCGGACGGTGAGCGGCACGCGGTAGACCAGCAGGTCGTCGATCCCCCTGTCGACCATAGATGCGGGTACGGGGAGCCGGTGGAGGGTCAGTGTCACGGCGCCATCGTAGGACGGATCACCGGCCCGCCAGCCGTTCCAGGGTGGCAGAGTATGTGGATCGATCCTGTCCGCGATCATCGGCACAGTGCTCCCCGCGACGACGAGAGGACGATCATGACCACCACATCGAGATCCTGGCCCGACCAGCTGGCCGCCCAGCTGCGGTGGCACTGGGACCACCAGCTCAGCGCCCGGCTCGCCGGCCTCACCGACGAGGAGTATTTCTGGGAGCCCGTCGCCGACTGCTGGAGCGTGCGCCCGCGCGGCACCGGCACCGCCCAGATGCAGGCCGGATCGGGGGCGATGACGATCGACTTCGCGTTCCCGGAGCCCTCCCCCGCCCCGTTCACCACCATCGCCTGGCGGCTGGGCCATGTGATCGTCGGGGTGCTCGGGGCGCGCAACGGCGTGCACTTCGGCCACGAGCAGGTCACCTACGACTCCTTCGAGTACGCGCCCACCGCGACGCAGGCGCTTGCCCAGCTGGAACGGGAGTACCGGCGATGGACAGACGGCGTCGCGGCGATGAGCGAGGATGAGTTCTGGGCTCCCTGCGGCCCCGGCGAGGGAGGCTGGGCCGATCATCCGATGGCCGAGCTCGTGCTGCACATCAACAGGGAGGTCATCCACCATCTCTCGGAGGTCTGCCTGCTGCGCGACCTCCATCTCCACACCATCAGACAGGACGCATCATGAACAGACCATTCCAGGTGACCTTCGACACCCACGACCCGATCGCCGTGTCCAGATTCTGGGCCGAGGTGCTCGGCTACATCATCCCTGGGCCGCCCGGGGTGGAGCTGACCCCCGACGAGGACCCCTATGACGCCTGGGAGACCTTCATCACCGGGCTGGGCATGGACTTCGCCGGGAGCATCGCCGGGGCCGCCGAGGACCCGGACGGCACCGGTCCCCGGCTGTACTTCCAGAAGGTCCCCGAGGACAAGACCGTCAAGAACCGGGTGCATCTGGATGTGCGGGTGGCGCCCGACCTGGACGGCGACGAGCGGATGGCGGCCCTGGAGGCCGAGAGCCGGCGTCTGGAGGAGCTGGGAGGCCGTCGTCTGCGGCGCTTCGACCCCGCACCCCCGCTCGACCGGGGCCACATCGTGATGGCCGACCCGGAGGGCAACGAGTTCTGCCTCGACTGAATCCCGTATTGGTACCAATCTGGTATGACTGCTCAGATCGCGGTCAGACTTCCCGATGCCCTCGTCTCCTGGGTCGATTCCCAGGTGAGCGGCGGCGCGGCACCCAGTCGTGCCGTCGTCTCTCACGCCCTCGAACGAGAGTTTCGCCGTGCCGCGGCCGAACGCGATGCACAGATCCTCCGGGAGCATCCGACCGTCGACCTGGACCTCCCTCTCCTCAGCTGAACAATGATGAGCAATGAGGGGCCCTACTTCTTCTCCGACCCCTCGCCGGTGCGCAGGGCCGCGACGAAGGCCTCCTGGGGCACCTCCACCGAGCCGACGACCTTCATCCGCTTCTTGCCGGCCTTCTGCTTCTCCAGCAGCTTCCGCTTACGTGAGATGTCGCCGCCGTAGCACTTGGCCAGCACGTCCTTGCGGACCGCCCGGATGGTCTCGCGGGCGATGACCCGGGCCCCGATGGCGGCCTGGATGGGCACCTCGAACTGCTGGCGGGGAATGAGCTCCTTGAGTTTCCCGGCCATCGCCACCCCGTAGGCGTAGGCCTTGTCGCGATGGACGATGGAGGAGAAGGCGTCCACCGGGTCGCCGTTGAGCAGGATGTCGACCTTGACCAGATCGGAGGCCTGCTCACCGGCCTCGTGGTAGTCCAGCGAGGCGTAGCCCTTGGTCCTGGACTTCAGCACGTCGAAGAAGTCGAAGACGATCTCCGAGAGGGGCATCGTGTAGCGGATCTCCACCCTGCTCTCCGACAGGTAGTCCATCCCCTTCTGGACGCCGCGCCGCTGCTGGCACATCTCGAGGATCGGGCCGATGAACTCGCTCGGGGTGAGGATGGTGGCGTCGACCACCGGCTCGTACACCTCGGCGATCCGGCCCTCGGTGGGGTACTCGGAGGGGTTGGTGACGTGCACCTGGGAGCCGTCCTCCATCACGACCCGGTAGACCACCGAGGGGGCGGTGGAGATGAGATCCAGGTCGAACTCGCGCTCCAGGCGCTCGCGGACGATCTCCATGTGCAGCAGGCCCAGGAACCCGACACGGAAGCCGAATCCCAGGGCGGTGGAGGTCTCCGGCTCGTAACTCAGGGAGGCGTCGTTGAGCTGGAGCTTGTCCAGGGCGTCGCGCAGCTCCGGGAAGTCCTTGGCATCGATCGGGAAGAGTCCGGAGTAGACCATCGGGCGCGGCGGCGCGTAGCCGCCCAGGTCCTTCGGGGACGGATCGGCGGCGCGGGTGACGGTGTCGCCCACCCGGGACTGGCGCACATCCTTGACGCCGGTGATGACATAACCCACCTCGCCGGCGCCCAGCCCCTCGGCGGGCACCATCTCCGGTGAGATGACGCCCATCTCGAGCACCTCGTGGGTGGCGCGGGTACTCATCATGAGGACCTTCTCGCGGGTGCGCAGCTCCCCGTCGACCACTCGGACATAGGTGACGACGCCACGGTAGGTGTCGTAGACGGAGTCGAAGATCAGCGCCCGGGCCGGGCCGTCGTCGACCCCTTCGGGTGCCGGTATCCGGGAGACGATGGTGTCGAGCAGCTCGGGGACGCCGTCGCCGGTCTTGGCGGAGACCTTCAGGACGTCGGAGGGGTCGCATCCGATGATCCCGGCGATCTCGGCGGCGTGCTTCTCGGGTTCGGCGCCGGGCAGGTCGATCTTGTTGAGGACCGGGATGATCTCCAGGTCCGCCTCCAGGGCCAGGTACAGGTTGGCCAGGGTCTGGGCCTCGATGCCCTGGGCGGCGTCGACCAGCAGCACCGCCCCCTCGCAGGCCTGCAGTGAACGCTCCACCTCGTAGGTGAAGTCGACGTGGCCGGGGGTATCGATCATGTTGAGGATGTAGGCGCTGCCGCCCACATGCCAGGGCATCCGCACCGCCTGGGACTTGATGGTGATGCCCCGCTCCCGCTCGATGTCCATCCGGTCGAGGTACTGGGCGCGGGCGCTGCGCTCGTCCAGGACGCCGGTGAGCTGCAGCATCCGGTCGGCCAGGGTGGACTTGCCGTGGTCGATATGGGCGATGATGCAGAAGTTCCGGATCATCGAGGGTTCGGTCGCCCCCGGCTGTGGGACATTCGCAACGGTGGGCGCGGGCATCTGCTCCCTCGGTCTGGTCGGTCGGTGATGGACGCCGCCCAGTCTCTCACGGATGGCCTCGGCCCACCTGCGGGCCGATACGCTGAGGCCATGGCCTCACCCTTCCGCGACGCCGCGGACCTTCTGAGCGAGCCCGCCCGCCAGACCTTCGAGTTGCGATGGTCGCGATACCTGCCGGATCTGGAGTCCGGCCTGCGGGCGGTCTACGGGGAGCGCACGGGGAGATCGTCGAGCGGCTGCGCCCGATCCTGGAGCGCCGGGCCGCCGAGCGCAGCCCGGAGCTGCGGTGTCTGGACGAGGCCAGGCTGCTCACCCCGGGATGGCTGCAGTCCCCGACGATGATCGGCTACGCGGCCTACGCCGACCGTTTCGCCGGCACCCTGTCCGGGATCGTCGACCATCTCGACCATCTGGAGGCCCTGGGCGTCACCTATCTTCATCTGATGCCCTTCCTGGAGCCCCGCCCCGGCGATTCCGACGGAGGGTATGCGGTCGCCGACCACCGCGCCGTGAGGCCGGACCTGGGCAGCGTGGCCGATGTGGAGTCGCTGACCGCGCAGCTGCGCCGGCACGGCATCAGCCTGGTGATGGATCTGGTGGTCAACCATGTGGCCGCCGAGCACGACTGGGCGGTCAGGGCGCGGGCCGGTGAGCAGCGCTACCGGGACTACTTCCACATCCTGGCCGACCGGCATGAGGTCGATCGCTGGGAGGAGAGCCTGCCGGAGGTCTTCCCGGATTTCGCGCCCGGCAATTTCACCCTCGACGACGCCGCCGGCGGCTGGGTGCGCACCACCTTCAACTCCTGGCAGTGGGATCTCAACTGGGCCGATCCCGACGTCTTCTGCGAGTTCGTCGACCTCATGGCCTGGTGGGCCAACAAGGGGGTGGAGGTCTTCCGCCTCGACGCCATCGCCTTCATCTGGAAGGAGCTGGGCACCTCCTGTCAGAACCGGCCCCAGGTCCATGACATCACCCAGGCACTGCGGCAGGCGATGAGGATCGTCGCCCCGGCGGTGGCCTTCAAGGCCGAGGCGATCGTGGGACCCACCGATCTTGTGGGCTACCTGGGCACCGATGAGCACAGCGGACTGGTGGCCGACATGGCCTATCACAACGCCCTCATGGTGCACCTGTGGAGCGCCCTGGCGGCGCGGGACTCGTCACTGGCCGAGGTGGCGCTGCGCAGATTCCCCGACAAGCCGACGGGCACGACGTGGGCCACCTACGCCCGGTGCCATGACGACATCGGCTGGGCGATCGACGATCCGGACGCCCGGGACGCCGGCCTGGATCCGGTCGCGCACCGGCGATTCCTCTCGGACTTCTACTCGGGGCAGTTCCCCGGCAGCTTCGCCCGCGGCCTGGTGTTCCAGGAGAATCCGGCGACCGGCGATCGCAGGATCTCCGGCTCGCTGGCCAGTCTGGCCGGCCTCCAGGCCGCACTGGAGGCCGGGGACCCCGCACGGACGGCGGACGCCGTGGCACGGATCCTCCTGCTTCACACCACGATCCTGGGGTTCGGGGGTGTGCCGCTGCTGTGGATGGGAGACGAGATCGGCACCCTCAACGACGACTCCTGGGCCTGCGATCCCGACCATGCGGGGGACAACCGGTGGGTGCACCGTCCCCGGATGGATTGGCGGGCCGCTGATGAGGCCCGGGAGCATCCGAGGTCGGCGGCGGGGCGGATCTGGTGGGGGATCCGCCACGTCATCGGGGTGAGGCGCGCCACCCCGGAGCTCGACACCGCGGCGGAGACCGTCGTCCTGCCGAGCCCCGACACCCGCATCGTGATGTGGGGACGGGACCATCCCCGCGGCCGGATGGTCCAGCTGTACAACCTCAGCGAGCAGGTGGTGTGGTTCCCCATGCATGCGCTGCGCCAGGAGCTGGGAGATCGCGCCACCGAGCTGCTGAGTGGGTTCCAGTACGATCTGACGCCGGCCGTGCTGCGCATCGATCCGTTCCAGAGACTGTGGTTCACGACCCGCGGGCTTCCCTGACCCGGTGATGCGGCCGGGCATGCTGATTTGGCCGGGCGATGGGGGCGCTGGTAACCTTTCCTGTCGCGCCGTCAGTCGGCGTCTGCCCAATACATCTCAAGGAAACACGAGGCTGCCCAGTGCCCAACATCAAGTCCCAGGTCAAGCGCGTCAAGACGAACGAGAAGGCCCGTCAGCGCAACAAGGCCGTCAAGTCGGCCCTGCGCACCTACGTGCGCAACTTCCGTCGCGCCGCCGAGGCCGGCGACCAGGACAAGGCTGTCGAGTACGCGAAGATTGCCAATCGGCAGCTCGACAAGGCCGTGTCGAAGGGTGTCATCCACAAGAACCAGGCTGCGAATCGCAAGTCGGCCATCTCCAAGAAGCTGAACTCGCTGGCCGCCTGAGCATCCCGCGCATACAGCGCCTCGACCCACTGGGTGGTCGGGGCGCTTGTTGTGCTGCCGCCGTGACAGCGGCGGGCTCTGGCGGAGCCCTGCTGTTCAGCGGGTGCGCGAGGGCAGGGCGGCGCGGCGGGCGGCGTCGACCTCCAGCAGCACAGCCTCCAGGGCGTACTCGGCGTCCACGGAGGCGCCCTTGACGCCGGCGTCGGCGCGGGCGACGGCGATGATCGCCTCGGCCAGGCCCGCCTTGTTCCAGCCGCGGCAGATCCGCGAGTACTCCTTGACCTTGCCGGGGTAGGTGCCGATCGCCTTGGCGATGTCCATGTCACTCATCCGGGCGGTGCGCAGGTCCAGATACAGCCCCAGACCGCGCAGTCCGAAGGACAGGGCGCTGGTGACCTGCACCGGGGCGGTGCCGGTCGCAATCGCCCAGCGCAGCTGTTCGAGGGCGCGGGGCAGATCGCCGGCCAGCAGGGCGTCGCTCACCGCGTAGCCCTTCACCTCGGCGCGTCCGCCGAAGTAGGTGGTCACCGTCTGGGCGTCGATCCGGGGGTCCTCGGTGTCGGACCTGAGCTGGTCCAGGGCCGAGGCCAGCGTCCGCAGGTCGTTGCCGAGGGCCCGGTGAAGGGCCTCGGCGGCCCGGTTGTCCATCTGCAGGCCCTGGGCGCGGGCCTCGTCGCGGATGAACTCGGGGACCTTGAACGGCTTCAGCGCGCTGGCGTCGGCCTTCTCGACGCCGGCCTTGCGGAGCTTGTCCAGCAGCCCCTTGCCCTTCACCCCGCCGGGATGGACGAGCACCAGGCAGAGTTCCTCGGGGGGGTTCGCCGCAGTGGCGGAGACCATGTCGAAGAGGTCCTTGTCGACGTCGCAGAGCTCGCTGACCACCAGGACGGTGGCCTGGCTGAACAGGGAGCCGCCGCTGGCCTCCAGGAAGGCGGCGCCGTCCATCCCGGTGCCGGACAGCCTCACGATCTCGGCCTGGGGGTTCTCGGCCTGCGCGGCGGAGATCCGCCGGGCCACGGCCCGGTCGGACAGCAGGGTCTCGGGTCCGTGGACCAGGAGGGTGCGGCCGAAGACCGATTCACCGCCGTCCCGGCCTCTTGCCGCCGAACGGGACGCTGTCCTGCCACCTCGACCAGTCACGGCGTCCAGCATGCCAGTTCCGGGTGACAGGAGCGAAAGGGGTCGCAAGGGGTCGTCCCTTTGCCCTCAGTGTCTGTGCAGCCAGGTGAGCCGCTTCTGCAGCAGGGTCATCGGGGCGGCGTCGTTCTTCTCCCCGGGGATCTCCCGGTAGAGCTGCCCCCATGCGGCCTGGGGCGACAGCGCGTGGTCGCGGGCGAAGTCCAGCAGGGCGGTGGAGATCTCCCGGCGCATCTCGTGGGGATCGTCGATCTCGTCGTAGACCGAGCCGCCGGACCGTTGCAGGGCGACCAAGTCGTCGCGGCGCTCCTGACGCTCCTCGGCCTCGCGTGCGGCCCGGGAGCGGCGTCTGGCGGAGGCCACGGCCTTGGCCTGCTCGGCGCGGGCCTTCTCGTCGCGGGCGAACAGCGCCCGTTCCTGATCGGGGGTGAGCAGCCCGTCGAGAGCGAACAGTCCCCCGTCCTCAGCCGGTTCGGAGTAGGTGTCGATGACCTCGCCGAGGATGGCGTCGGAGGCGACCGCCCGCCAGCCCTGGCCCTCGGGCCCGGGCTCGCTGCGCTCCCGGGCGGCCTCCTCGAGCGGGTCGGCCTCCTGGGGCGGCCCGATGACGTGGTCGCGCTGCTCCTCCATCTCGGAGGCCAGGGCGAGCAGCCGGGTGACGGTGGGCAGGAAGACGGTGGCCCTCTCGCCGCGGTTGCGGGCACGGACCACCCGCCCGACCATCTGGGCGAAGAAGAGCGGTGTGGAGGCGGTGGTGGAGTAGATGAGGACGGCCGCGTCGGGCACGTCGACGCCCTCGGTGATGAGGCGGACGCAGACCGCGCAGATCTTCTCGGGATCGTCGCGGTACTCGGCCAGCTTGCGGGCCGAGGCGGCGTCCTCGGACAGGATGACGGCGGGCGCGTCACCGGTGACCTGGGTCCAGACCTCGGCGTACTCCTTGGCGATCTCCTGGTTGGAGGCCGGGATGAGCACCTTGGCGTGGGGGATCTGCCCGGAGTTGCGGAGCCGGTTGACCCTGGCCCAGGCCGCCGCCATGACGTGGGCGATCCACTCGCCGTCGGAGTCCAGGGCGGTGCGCCAGGCCATCTCCTCGGAGGTCTTGGTGAGCTCGGCGTCCCCCAGGATGGCGGTGTGCTCCTCCCCCGCCGAGTCGTTCCAGGTGGACCGGCCCGAGTAGGTGGCGAAGGTGACGGGGCGCACGACGCCGTCGCGCAGGGCGTCGGCGTAGCCGTAGTTGTGGTCGGAGACGGACTCGAGGATCCCCTCGCCCACGTCCTCGTAGCGGACGTGGGCGATCTTCGCCTCGTCGGAGCGGAACGGGGTGCCGGTGACGCCGATCCGGCGGTTGGCCCCGGAGAAGGCGTCGATGACGGCCGAGCCCCAGCTCATCTGGTCCCCGGCGTGGTGGATCTCGTCGAAGATCACCAGGGTGCGGTGGCTGGTGGCCCGGCCCGCGTGCACCGCGGGCTTCTGGGCCACCTGGGCGTAGGTGACGACGCATCCGTGGGCGTCGGCCGGCAGCTTCTCGGAGTTGGGGGTGTCGCGCAGGTCGAAGCCGAGGGCGGCGGCCGCCCCGATCCACTGGGTGCGCAGGTGGTCGGTGGGGCACACCACGATGACCCGGTTGATGATGTGGGTCTGCCACAGGTGCGCGGCGACCGCCAGGGTGAAGGTCGTCTTGCCCGCGCCGGGAGTGGCGCATTCCAGCCAGTCCCTGGGATCGGCGGCGATGTACTTGTCCAGCGCCTCTCGCTGCCATGCGCGCAGTCGGACGGGCATTCTCGGACCCTTGACCGCAAACCGTGAAACCACCTGTCCCCTTCCCTCAGACGGGCACAACCCCTGACCGGGCCCCCGGTCCGGGCGGGCCAGGGGTGCCAGCGGACAACCGTAGCCCACCCGGCCGACATCTCCGCAAACATTCCGTTGCTCAGCGCCTGGTGCGCACGGTCACGGAGTCCCCGGTGCGAGACAGCACGACGGCGCCCTGCTGGTCGGTGCGGGCCACCTTCATGCCCATCCGCGAGGCCATCGTCAGGGCGGCCCGGGAGGGGTGCCCGTAGCTGTTGTCGACGCCGGCCGAGGCCACCGCGACGCGCGCCCCGGTCCGCCCCCAGAAGAGCTGGTCCTGCCGCGATGATCCGTGGTGGGGCATCACGATGACGTCGGCCTGCAGCGTCTCCCCGGTGCGCCGGGCCCTGGCCTGTCCGTCGGGCTCGGCGTCGCCGGGCAGCAGTACCGTCAGTCCGCCGGAGGTGGCGCGGATGATGACCGAGGAGTCGTTCTCGGCCGATGACTCCTCCGAGGCCCCGTCGTCGGGCTGCGGATCGCCGGGGTCCCCGGAGCCCGCCACCGCGATCCGGGCCTGCCCGACGGTCAGGGCGTCCCCGGGCGCGGCGGGACGCACCACGGCAC
>OMJG01001956.1_pt1 | contig 10879 bp, 9 predicted proteins | sample 1646431 | NCBI WGS metagenome assembly OMJG01 (sample SAMN03771674, study PRJEB25209) | food metagenome | isolation source: Cotija cheese | place: Mexico:Jalisco,Michoacan | collected 2011-12-12 | reverse complement strand
TATGAAATAATGGGTTAACTAATTAGAGATGGGTGAGATTGATATGGCAAATCAAATCGCGGTTTTACGCTTGCTAATTCAAGCGGCACCCGCGTATTGTTCAGGTGATTGGTTAGCACAACAACTCGCAATCAGTCGAACTGCTATTTGGAAATTAGTACAGGGATTGCAGGCGGCGGGCCATACAATTGAAAGTCGGCATGGACGCGGTTATCGATATGTCGCTAATAATCAACTAAGTGCTCCGGCAATCGAGTACGGGCTTGAGACATTACCACCATTCAAGGTGACGGTTCTGCCGACCGTTGATTCAACGAATGCCTATTTACGTCGACTGGTCACCAAGATGCCGCTGACGCTTCCAACGGTGGTTGTTGCTGACACGCAAACGGCTGGTTATGGCCGGTCGGGTCGTGAATTTTATTCGCCAAGTCAGACGGGAATTTATATGAGTATTGGTCTACCAATCAATAGCCAGAATGTGCTAGATGCAGGTTTATTGACCACTAGTACCGCAGTGGTAGTTGCCCAAACGTTGCAGCAACTTTTTGATGTCCATGTTTCCTTAAAGTGGGTCAATGATGTGCTGGTCAATCAGCATAAAGTGGTTGGCATTTTATCAGAGGGCATCACCAGCCTTGAAACTGGACAGATTTCAGCTGTCATCATCGGTATTGGAATTAATCTGACCACGACGGTTTTTCCAACGATGCTGGCCCATAAAGCTGGTTCGGTCGTATCTAATAAGACTAGTGTGACGCGTAATCAAGTTATTCGTGAGCTGTTACGGCGGTTCTTTGACGGCTACCCAACGTATCGCAGTGGTAATTTCATGGCGGCTTATCGGCAATTGTCAATGGTCATCAATCAGCAGGTGGAGCTGAGGAGTGGTGCCCAAATATACCGTGGGGTTGTTATGGACATTGATGCGCGTGGTGCACTGGTTGTTCGATTGGAGACAGACCAGGTTCGCCACTTCAGCTCAGGCGAAATCACTAAAGTGAATCTACTGACCGGTGGTTATCATGGATAACAAGTTTGTAAAATCAGCTTATTAAATAAATAAACAAACGACAATAATCTTTTAAAACAATTTCTGATTCAATGCTTTACCGGTTCATACTGTTGTATAGTAGACGTTAGGCATGAGGAATATTGGGCAGATTGTCCATAGTTGGCCGGCTCAATTAGTGGGGTGAGTGAACCTTAAATTGTTGAATGTATGGGAATGATAGCGAATGGGTTAATGCACTAACGTTTGATTTATTTATAGTATAATTAAGTTTGGGATTATATGTGTTCAACCAGCATAATCAATAAAGTGGTTAATAAAAATAATTAATGAAAGTTAAATAATGCTGGTCAATACGGTCATTTACATATTATAGTAAAGGTACCGAGACGCTAGTGGGTTAGTTAATGTTTATAGAAACAATTCAAGGGGTAAGAGGAATATGAATGAAAATTTGCGGAGCGTAAATATGAGCCGAACAATGAGCCGGATGAATCGACACCGAATGAATCCGCGGCGATATATTACCGGGTTTGATGGTATCCGGACATTGGCGGTATTAGGTGTCATTATCTATCATTTGATGCCGGCCTCGCTACAAGGTGGTTACTTAGGAGTACCAATCTTCTTCGTTGTTTCAGGTTATTTGATTACGGATATTTTGTTACAAGACATTTTAACACGTGGGCATGTCCGTATTTGGCGGTTTCTCGGGCACCGGATGCGCCGATTATATCCAGCTTTTGTCACAATGCTACTAGGAACGACGGCGTATATTACGTTATTTCAACGCTCGTTACTGACGAATATTCGGGCAACCGTGTTAACCAACTTAGTCTACGTTTATAATTGGTTCGAAATCAATCATGGTCAGAGTTATTTTGATCGTTTTAACGGCGAGTCACCATTTACACATCTGTGGTCACTTTCCATTGAAGGTCAATATTATCTATTTTGGCCATTAGTGATTGGCATCTTGATGGTCATCTTTAAGAAACGTTCGCGAATTTTTTGGTTTATGATGATAGCTGCTGGTATCTCAGCAATAACCATGGCCATGTTATATGATCCGGCTAATACTAACCGGGTGTATTACGGGACTGATACGCGGATGTTCGCAATTCTGTTGGGGTCCGGTCTAGCCTTTATTTGGCCATCGCGGGAATTATCAGCGGACATTGCTAATGTTAATCGTGTGACATTGGATATTCTAGGTGGGGCCTCGTTAGTTGCAATTATTTGGATGTTTTTCCAGATGTCCGGCCAATCCGATTTCACTTATCGCGGTGGGATGCTGTTATTTACGATTTTATCAACAGTACTCGTGGCAACTGTCGCTCATCCGGCTAGCCATCTTAACCGGGTATTAACAAATCCATTGTTTAAGTATGTAGGTCAGCGGAGTTATGGGATTTATTTGTACCAGTTTCCAGTTATGATTTTTTATGAAACTAAAGTTAAAAATATTGGGGATCACTTGCTACTTAATAGTTTGATTGAAGTGGCGCTGATTCTAGTTGTGACGGAATTGAGTTATCGATTTATTGAAAATCCAATGCGGCATTATGACTATAGCCGGTTGTTTATTGATTTCAAAGACTTTTTGCGCAGGCCGAAGTTTAACCGGGTCACCACTGCAATTGTAGCTTTGACAACCGTTTTATTCGTGATTACAGCAGTGGGCTTTGTACAACAGCCAAGCAAGGCTGAGGCTAACAAAAAGACTGAATTACAAAAGACGATTGCGGCTAATTCAAAGGCGGCGGACAAGAAAAATGCTGCGGCATTGAAACGGCAAAAGGCTGCTCAAGCAGCAGCGGCTTCCAGTAAGAAGGTTGCGACTGAAAAGATGCAAACTAAGCAAGCGGAAGCTAAGCTCAATTCGAAGCAAAAACAAGTGGCCAAAGACTACGATTTGAAGCCACAAGTTGTTTTGGCGATGGCGGATACTGATTTAACAGCGATTGGAGATTCGGTGTTGCTAGACTTTTCTTCTGATTTGCAAGATGTTATTCCAGGTGCGGTCGTCCAAGGTCGAGTGGGTCGGCAAGTGACAGAAGTGCCAGGAATTATTAATTCGTTGAAGTCACAAGGACAGTTGGCCCACAATGTCTTATTGAACATTGGGACTAACGGAACGATTACTAATGACCAAGCAGAACAAGTGGTTAAGTTAATTGGTAAGGATCGGCAAATCTTCTGGGTAACGGCCCACGTGCCAACTCAGAGCTGGCAAAATCAAGTTAATGCTCAAATTGCGAAGACGGCTAAGCAACATGCTAACGTGCATGTCATTGATTGGCATGGTCGGGCGCAAAATCAGAGTGGTTGGTTTGCAGCTGATAATGTGCACCCTAATCCCACTGGTAATCGACAGTTAACGAATTTAATCGCGAACCGGATTGCTGAAGTTAATAATAATTAGAAAGAAGTTCCGGCTTGCTATGATGACAAGTTGGAACTTCTTTGCTGTTAATTGGTGGTATGAATTATTGCTAAAATGTGCATTTTCAAGGTGAATAATTGTCGTCAGTATCTGTACGTTTTACCTAGTCTACTAAGTGTGAGCGATGCAGCTAGTTCTGATTATTGAGGTCAGTCGCAACTTTGATTGGACAACACCCACTATCGGCGTTGGGGTACTAATTAAACAAGTTGACACTGGTTTGAATTTTTTCAACGGCCCGTATTTGACAGCCACTATTTGGAAGATTTTAACAAGTAGTAGTGTCGCGAATGCTAATTCAAGACCGGCTAGATGTGTGACTAAATAAAAGCTAACCCAAATTGCCCCCCAGTTAACAGATTGAGTGTTAGCTGGGGGGCAACGATGTTTAGTCCGTTATTTTTTTCATTGGAACGTGCAAACGAATATCATTTAGATTGAGCGAGTACTGCAGGTCCTGATTTCCCCGAATTGTCATCTTCATATCGGTTGCGTAAATGACCAGGCCAAGTTGATGGCCCTTAAGCAGGTGGTGGAAGAGTGGTTGTAGATCCACCGCAAAGTCGTAAAATACATTTGGTTGAATCGTCTCTGCGTGCCATGGATGGTGGCGGTTCTGCAAGTTGAGATGACCATTAGTAATCATCTTGAACGGTGTTTCACCCGCTAACTTGAAGTCTTTCAAGTCATCTTCGCGCCAATGATAGCCTAAGTCTAGTGCTTTGGCCGCTAGCATTTGCGGGCTAACAGTCAAACGACGGGCAGCACCGTAATCAATCAACATGAAACTCAGCATACCAAAGTTTTGATTGACGGCCACGGAACCGGTGACGTGCGGGACCCCTACTAATAGTTGATCTTCAGGCGCCTGCCAAGACTTGAATAAGAGACGATGATCATAGAGTGGATTCAACTTGTCTTCTTGTAATAAGTCGCGCTGCCAAGCATCTAAGTGGTTTTTGTAGTGGTCAAATAACTTATCAGGTAATTTGTCCGTAAAATGGGCGGCACGCTGATCGACAGTGTGGTCGGCCGGAACTAATTCCTTATACTGGACTTTGAAATCTAAAGCGTCGGTTGTATCTTGCCACCAATTGTCATAGCCATGCCAAGTCTGTGCTTGCGTGTTGTCTTGTACTAAGACGTTTGGTAGTAACGTATCAGCGTGATTATCTAAATCATATAATTTGTGACTCAACCATAAGTTCATCATATCGGTGAAGTCGAGTGATTGTAAATTATTGATGTAGATATGTTGGCCTTGATGCAAAATGAGTTTCTTAGTTACGGGGACAGCTTGTAGTTTATCCCACAAATTGGCGACATTACGTGGCTTGACGTTCCAGTCATTGAGCCCGTGGACCATCACGATATCGGCCTTGATATTGTCAACGTTTTTGAGATAGTTGCGTTCGTCCCAGAATCGGGTGTAATTACCACTTGCCCGGTCTTGATCAGCGGTCAGTTCCGCCAGCTTCTGATCGAAAGCGGGTTGGATCTGATGGGCATCACCGGCTTTTAGGCTCCGTGAAAAGACTTCAGCAGCCAATACATCGGTGTCTTCACCTTGAAATGTGTCCGGAGCGACGACTAAGCCATTGTCACGATAATAATCATACCAACTTGAAATAGCAGCTTCAGAAATAATGGTCTTAAGACCGGCGACACCAGTTGTGGCGGCAGCCGTTGCTAAAGTCCCCAAGTAAGAACGTCCAGTCATGGCAACGGCGCCATTGCACCACCAAGCCTTAATAGCAACATCACCATCGCGATTGGTGAAGGCTTGACGTTTGCCAGTCAGCCACTCAATAATTGCGACTGTTGACGTTGTTTCATCGACATCGCCTGTAGGTGCTAGGCCATCCGAGTCAATCGAGCCGATGCCGGCCGCATAAACGACGGCAAATCCCCGAGCTAAGAAATAATCGTTAAGTGTATAGGACTTTTCACGACTAAAAGTTTCTTCCGCCGTAGTGGTCGTTGCTTCGGCAGTTCGAGCGGCTGGTAGTTTAACATTGGCTGGATGGTACTCGATGTCCGCGTAAGTATTGTCATCCGGTTCTTTAGCGGTCAGTGGGACGTCCACGCTGTGCATTTGGGCATCGCCAGCCTGGTCATTAATACCCTGATTATAAGGACTGGCTGTGTAGAGAACCGGAACCTTTAAACCCGTAGCAGTTTCAGCTGGTCGAAGAATCTCAACTTTGAGCAGGTCGCGTTGGCCGTCATGATCGGTGTCTAGCGGTGCTTCAACGTACACAACATCACGAATGAGGGTGTGGGTGTCGAAAACTGCTTGGGCTTTTCCATTGAAGAAGAGTGGTTTTTGTTCGTTTGGTAATTGATAGAACGGCACGAAGTAACCCCGGGTCGTCAGTGCCTCAATCAAAGTTTGACCATTATTACCGCGGGTGTTTAATAGTAAGTACCATGCGTAGTAGAGGGCTTCACGATCAAAGGCACTGTCACCAACCATTGGTAAGTGGATGTCGCGCATAGCGAGGAGGGGATCAGCCAGTTCGAAATCTTGTCCGGGTAAAAAGCCTAACAATTGTAGGCCGACGTTGTAGAAGACTTGATTGTTAACGATAGTAGCATCTGTGAGCCATTCAGTCAGGGTGTGCTGACTAGTTGCCATGATGTTATTAAATTTGTGCTTTAACCCACTGGCCGTGTGGACTTCTGGTAAGCTTTTGGCAAGAAGGGCTTGATAGACGGCTGGCACAGTAGTCAGGGCGTCCATGTCGGGCGTAATAAAATGAATCTTGGTGAGTTCGGCAATCGCAGCTTCCGAATCGGTCGGGACGATTGCAAATTGATTGTTTTTCATAAGTAAGTTCCTCATTAAGTATTATTAGAAATATTATACCGCTAATTGGCCGAGAACCAATGCTTCTTACTGACAAGTTTGGCGGGTTATGGTAGATTAATTGCAAAGTGAACTATCGAATGGAGGAAGTAAATTGAGTAATTTTCCAGTCTTGTATACAACCCATGCAGTTAATGAAGATGGTATTGAAGGTCAAGCGTATGTTCCTGAAGGATTACGGGTCGCGGTGTCGAGTCCATTAAAGGCGGCTCCTGGTACTAATCCGGAACAGTTGATCGGATTAGCTCTCAGCACGTGTCTCAACGCCACTTTAGAAGCCATCGAAAAGGAACACGGGCAAAATCATCAAAGCAAAGTTGATACAACGGTCAAAATGTCTCGGGATCGTTTTGGCTACCAGTTCTTTTTAGACGCCCGCGTCACTATTCCAGAAGTGGATGCTGAAACGGCAGCACATTGGCTTGCTATTGCGGAGACGCGTTGCCCGGTAGCTAAACTAGTTGGATCATCAGCCAATGTGACAATTCAGTTGGCCGAATAGTATTGTGATGTCAAGTAACCATTGAGTGTTTACCGATTAGAGCTGTCGGTAGGCTGACTAAAACGTGGTTCAGATCGTCGGGCCTTCAGTTGCCGACAATCTGAACCACGTTTGTGTTAATGATGGCTGTTAATCTTATTGAATAGATGATGTAAGCTTGGTCGCTGACAGTGGTGGCTAGCAACTGCTGACTGCACCTTTTCGACTTGTTGCAAAGCTAGTTGCTTGGTCTTTTCACGTTCGATCTTAAGTTGCTTGCTTAGGGCCCGCGATTGCCAAAAACCGTGAACGCCGATGGCAACTGGAATAATGTGTAAAAGGGTGGTTGCGGGAATTAACCACGGATACTTACTGAATAGTTGAATGACCTGCGTATGGTGTTCGTGGAGGTCGTCGTGAATTGTTTTAGGTGTTAGCATCATTAGATCACGCTCCTTATTAAGTACCATCATCATACCGTAAAATGAAATCGTTGTCATTGCCAGTGTTGAATTGATGGTGGTAATTAAAGTGTGGGACAAGCAACCTTTTGGCGCACGTCTCGACAAATGGGCAGAAAAATTGTGCACAGTTTCTTGAGAAGGCTTTTCTTCAGAAACTGTGCACAATTAGTTTTGGCTCACTCTATTTAGTTGTTTTTATTGCAATCGTTAGTCGTCAGTTTTATTCATCCGACTGTGTCGAATCCCATAACCGAAATAAATAATGAGGCCCAGTACAAACCAAGCTAGTGAAGCTAGCCAAGTTTCTTTGGATAACTGTGTCATCATAAACAGGCAGAGTAGTCCAGAAATAACCGGTAGTGCCGGGTAAAGTGGCACTCGAAAGCCTTTGATTTGGTTAAGCTTAGGGTTGCGACGTAATAGTAGAATGCCGAAAGAAACGAAGGCAAAGGCAATCAGCGTTCCAATATTAACAAGGTTTGCTAACTGATCTAAGGGAACCAAGCCACCGAGAATCGAAATGACGATTGTGACCGTCAGCATTGCGTTCTTGGGTGCATGATGTTTATCGATTTTGCCTAAGAAACGTGGCAGTAAACCATCACGGCCGATTGAATATAATAACCGCGAACTACTATAGATCATTGTCACCATCATCGTAAACATTCCGGCAAGGGCCCCAATCGAAATGATACCGGCAACGAAGTTTTGATGGACAAGTTGTAAGGCGAACGCAACGGCATCGTCAACGTTTAATTGCTTGTATGAAACCATCCCAGTTAGAATGCCGGAAACGAGAATGTAGAAGATGGTACAAATGACTAACGTCCCAATAATTCCAATGGGCATATTTCGTTTGGCATTTTTGACTTCGGCCGCGGATGAAGAAACGGCGTCAAATCCTAAGTAAGCAAAGAAGACAACTGCCGCCCCCTTGAGAATGCCCATGCCTCCGAATGGCGCAAAGGGTGTCCAGTTACTTGGTTTAACATAAAACGAACCAACTAGTAAGAAAAGGACAATAATGGCTAATTTAACCACCACAATAATATTATTTAAACGAATCGATGTTTTCAAACCAGTGTCGATAATCCAAGCAATTAAGCAGACAATCAAAATTGCGACGATGTTAATATAGGTGCCGTGTGCGGGATCGAATGAGCCGGTAATCGCTTTAGGCAGTTTGAGACCAAAGCCAGCGATGAATGAATTGAAGTATGCGGCCCAACCAACGGCCACGGTTGCGACGGCTAATACGTATTCAAGCACGAGGGCCCAACCAATGATCCAACCAATCATCTCACCATAGACGATGTTCCCATACGAGTACGCTGAGCCAGCAATTGGTAGGACTGATGCAAATTCGGCGTAACACATTGCGGCTACGGCACACACGATGGCGGCTAAGACGAAGGATAAAATAATCCCGGGCCCCGCCTTAGTTGCGGCCACGGTTCCGGGAAGAATGAAAATCCCAGTCCCAATCACGGCTCCAATCCCTAAGGCAATCAAATCGACTGCCGAGAGGGTACGTTCAAAATGACTATCTTTTTGTAAATAGCGCTCCAAATCTTCTTTTTGGAAAATACGCTGGAAAATCCCCATAGCATGGGCCACCTTTTTGGTTATTTGTAACAGTTAATTGTCATTATCGACAATTTGTCATGTCAATATGATACCGTGGTTGATTATTAAAAGTCAATTAGAACCAGCCTTTTATTATTAATAATTACATAGGATGCCAGATTAGATGTTTATAAAAACAGGCAATCTGTTGATAAGGATTTGAACGGGACGCTTTAACATGTAGGCGCGCCGTTTTTGAAGACTAAATTTGCAACTCTAAAATGAGTCTGTTGTTTTAATATTGTATAAACATCGAATATGATTTGAAGGGACATCGTTAGTACGTTAAACTGTTAATTCGATTCGGAAAAGCTTATAATATTGTTATTAGTAGAAAGTCAATTTTAGAATGGTGGGATTCAGATGGCAGCGGCAATTGATATTACTGGGCAACACTTTGGTCGATTGATAGCAGTGCACCGAGCAGGGCGTGCTAAGAACGGTAATGCGCTCTGGTTTTGTCAGTGTCAGTGCGGTCGGACTTGTGTCGTGGATTCTTACGTTTTACGCCATGGTAAGACACGGAGTTGCGGGTGTTTAGCAGCCGAACAGAGTCGACAAAATATTTTTAATAATCCACAAGCAGTTTCGCATATGGGCGATCCTAGAAATTTGAAGATTCGTGATCACCATACGGATGTGAGCTCAATCAAGAAGTCAAAGCGCAATACTAGTGGGGTCGTGGGTGTTAGTTATGATAAGCAGTCGGATTCCTGGGTGGCTCACTTCTATTACAAAGGAACGTACATATTGAACAAGCACTTTGTTCATTTTGAGGATGCTGTCCAAGCACGGCAGACGATGGAACGACAGTATTTAACTTCGTTGAAAGAATGAGACGCGTACTAGCATGGTTTGGTGGAGCTAGCGATTAGAACGCACATGTGATTAGTTTGAATCGTCTTACAATTAGTGTTGAGTCACAGTGATTTTAAGCTGTGACTCAATTTTTTGTTGAATGCTTTTCGTGGTTAGTTACCGGCAGCCTCAAACATGGTGATCAAACTTTCGCCGTGACGAATAGGTTACAGTCAGTCTGAGTTCTGATAAAATAGGCACTAAATGAAATAAGAGGGGGTACGATGATTGTCAACAATGTTAGTTGCGGAAGATTTGTCCGCAGTCGGTGGCATTTCGCTCAGTTCAGCGTTACCAGTATTAACGGCGATGCAGTATGATGTGGCCGCCTTACCGACTAGCCTATTGTCAACTCATACTAGTGGGTACGGGACGCCTGCTGTGGTAGACTTATCAACGTGGTTACCACAGGTTTTTCAACATTGGACGCGAGCACAGCTTCATTTTGATCAAGCACTGATTGGGTATGTTGGTTCAGTGACACTTTGTCAGCAACTTACGACTTACTTAGAACAACAGTCATTATCGTTATTAGTTGTTGATCCGGTACTCGGTGATTTAGGTCAATTCTATCAAGGCTTTGATCAGAACTATGTTGAGGTAATGCGTCAGCTGATTCATCAAGCAGATGTGATTTTGCCAAACACAACGGAAGCGGCCTTACTAACGGGAATTCCATATCAGGCCACCCCCGAGTTGCAGCGCTTGTTGCCGGCACTGCAGCAACAATTAAAAGCAGGTGCACACGCGCTCATCACGGATGTGCAACGTGCGGATCAAATTGGGTGTGCATGGTTAGATGAAGCTGGCAACGTGCAATTTTGTGGTGAACAACGGCTACCTGGTCATTATAATGGCACGGGTGATACCTTAGCTGCGGTAATTGCTGGTTTGTTAGGGCGTGGTAATGCGTTAGCCCCAACCTTAGAACTTGCCAACCAGTGGCTTAATATGGCCGTTGCGGAAACGATTGACCAAAATCGGACGGACGAGCGTCAAGGGGTCGCGTTAGGACGTTTGCTCCAGGCAATTTTGGCCTTCAATTGAGGGTGGAACATGTTATACTAAAGCATAATTCATAATTAGGAAGGTGCGACTTCATGAGTACAGAAGTAGCTAGTGG
>OMJG01001955.1_pt1 | contig 10885 bp, 8 predicted proteins | sample 1646431 | NCBI WGS metagenome assembly OMJG01 (sample SAMN03771674, study PRJEB25209) | food metagenome | isolation source: Cotija cheese | place: Mexico:Jalisco,Michoacan | collected 2011-12-12 | reverse complement strand
GATCTCATTGATACCATTATGCTGTTTGACGATTGGCGTACCGATGTCTGTCAATCCATATAATTTAGTAATATCAGATGCCATCGTTGTTGGAATGGCTTTACAAGAAGCAGCTTCATAAACAACACGTTCTGGCTCACCATTATCTACCCCAAAGGCCATCGAAGATACTAGTACCTCCGCTTTTTCTTTTTCTAAATTAGAGATCGTTTCAGCCACTCGATCCACATTCAAATGTTTTACTGGTAAAAAAGCATTGACGATTTCGATTTTTTTCTTGTTCCCTAGATCAATATCGTTCAATCGTGTTTGTCTTTTGGCTAAAAATCCTTCAAGACCGCCTTTCGACATGCCGATTACTCCAACTTTAGCTACATCTCCTTCAATCAATGCATTCGTTGCTTGCGTTGTCGAGTGAGCCACGAAAACCACATCATCTGGACTGATTTGATTCTCTTGTAAACAGTTTTGAAAAGACTGCACCACTCCTGCTGCCGCCCCATTCAAATGATCATGTGTCGTCTTCACTGAAGACTTCCCAATAATTTCATGTGTGGCATTGGCTCTATAATATTTGGTGTTGTTGCTTGAAAAAGTAGCGACACCAATTTTTTTATGCAAAAAGACATTTGGTTGTCCTATAATTAAATCGCTAAACCAAATCATAGGAGGCTAACCAAATGTCCCACACCAATTTTATCAAAACAAAAGATGAAAACATAGATAGCATGATTAAAAAAATCCTTAACATCAAAGATTCTAATATTTCTTTTCCCAAAAATGCCGTGTCAAAAGAAAGAATTAAAGGCCGAATGGCCACTGTCTACACCGGAACCCTGACTTATGAATCGACCTGTTGTGAATTTTGTCAATCGCCCTGTGTGAACCGTCATTCCTTTAAAGAAAGCTGGATTCAATTGGTGCCTTATCAAGAGGTTCCAACTTATTTACACCTGTATAAACAACGGTTCTATTGTAAAAACTGTCATCGTACCTTCTCCGCTAAAACCTATTATGTGGCGAAAAACTGCTATTTATCGCAGTCATTAAAATTTGCGATTGCGGTCGACTTGAAAAAGAAAATATCAATGAAAGATATCGCCAGTCGTTACTTTGTTTCTTCAAAAACAATCGAGCGAGTTCTAAATTCTTTCTTTAAAGAACCTTGTCGAAACTTAAACTATTTACCAAATCATTTATTGATTGATGAATTTAAAGGAACTTCTGATTGTGAAGGTGCCATGTGTTTTATTATCAGTGACGCAGATACGGGTAAGATTTTTGATATTCTAGATGACCGGCGCAACTTTAAGCTGCAGCGCTATTTCATGCGCTTTTCCTTTAAGGCTAGACGCAAGGTCTCACACATTGTTATGGATATGAATGCCGCCTATGGCGCAGTGACTAAACGGTTATTTCCTCATGCTCGAATCTCTATTGATCGCTTTCATGTCATTCAACAACTGACTAGAGCGTTAAATAAACAACGGGTCAAAGCTATGAATCACCTTAAAAAAAGTGATCCAGAAGCCATGAAGGATTACCGTAAACTTAAGAAATATTGGCGGACCTTATTAAAGAAAAATAGGAAAATCAATTATTTTTCTTTAAAGCAATATCCCCTATTTCAAAGACGGTTCCTCACTGAATCAGATGTTGTCGATGACTTAATGACCGTTGATGAGTCGTTAAAAAACTGTTATGAGATTTATCAAGAATTGTTAAGCTATTTTGATGAAAGAGATTATCAAGGATTTTTTGATTGTATCACTCACTTAGATACGCCGATTCCAACAGATTTTAAAAAGGCTCTTCTATACTTACAAAAACATCAAAAAGCCATTATTAACGCCTTTATTTATCCTTATTCTAACGGGAAATTAGAGGGGAAAAACAATTTAATAAAGGTCATTAAACGAATTGCTTTTGGGTTTAGAACCTTCTATCACCTTCGGATGAGAGTTTTAATTCAACAAGATATCTGCCAGATTATTTAGAAAAAAAAAGAAAACGCCGAAGCGTTTTCCTTAAGTGATTTAACGGTAACAACACTATTTGACTTAGAACCGGTTTTCTTCTATATATTGGTTAGCTAGGACTTTTTGTCCCAGCCTCTTAGTTAGTTAAGAGCTATTCATTTTTTATCCGATCATACAGATAACATATGCACATCAGCTATAACTACCAGCTATAACTGTCGAATAGGCATATTACATATAAATACCCTAATAGCCATATATATCTGGCATTTACAAACGACTGTTGTCTGTTACAGTTGTTGCTCGACTACTTCTTCACTTTCTGTCATTTCAGTGACGATTTGACCATGGCTTTTCTTGTTGTTTCGTTTAGAAATCCAAGCCGTTAGCATTGGTGTTAAAATAGCTGTCACAATCACTGATGCAGTGATTTGAGCCGTTGCCGTACCAACGATGCTAGCGTAAGTCGCATCAACAGCTGCTAGTGCCGCTGGGGTCGCAATAGCACTCCCCGCAGTTGAAGATATCGCTGCACCTGCTACACCACTACCACCTGTCAAACGGTCTGTTGCAATACACAAAAGCCCTCCAACTAAGGTTGTAATTAAACCTAGTAAGATACCAGAAATACCACCTTCAACAATTTGACCGAAGTTCATATTACAGCCAAGTGCAAACCCAACAATCATAATAATGGCATTCGTCCCATTGTTAAGCATCGTTTTGATCGTTGGAAATGTATTCCCTAAGAATATCCCGACCACTAAAGGTAAGATCGTCCCTACTAAACTCCAGATTGAAATATCAGCTAAACCAGCAGAACTAAGAACTGCCATCGTGACCATCGGACCAACACTTAACGTTGTAATCCCAACAGCTCCGGCATCAATTTCATCCCCAAAAGAGGAAACAATCCCGGCATACATCGCGTTGTTAGCCACGGAAATAGCTCCAATTACTGCTACTGCACTTAAACCAAGGAAATTATCATCAAAGACCTTAGCTACAATTAATCCTAATGCAACTGCTAAAGCAATCTTTGTTAGAATAATCGTTCCACCACGGAGAACCGCTTTTGGGGTATTTTTCAAAGAGATTGTGCTCCCAATGATTACGAGAAACGCCCCTACCAAAGCGCCAGTTCCTTGTGCGAGTGGAGTTGTGAAGCCACCAATACCAAGGACTTGTGGAAATAAAGTATTAATTAAACAACCAATGAACATCGGGACGATAATGGTTGCTCCTGGAATTTTAATCCGTTTAATTTTATCCACAATACTCACAGAACTCACCTCAACCGTCCATCACAATGCCGCCGTCACAGTCACCGATTTCTCCGTTGACGAAACTAGCAGCTTCAGAAGCAAAGAACAAGATCATTTGAGCAATTTCTACTGGTTCTGCGGCTCGACCTAGTGGAATCATTGAAATAACTTTATCATTTTTAACTTTGTCTTCTGATAGGGAAGTTGTCATTGACGTGTGAGTAAATGACGGACACACAGCGTTACAAGAAATGCCAAACTTGCCACCTTCTTTAGCAACGGCTTTCGTTAGTCCGTTAACGCCAGCCTTAGAAGACGCATAAGCAGCAGTCCCTAATAATCCACCACCGAGTTTACCTGCAACAGAAGAAACATTTACGATACGAGCGCCACCTTGAGCTTTAAAGTGAGGATAAAAAGCACTGATGGTCGTGAACGTTCCAGTTAAATTGATTCGAACTGTTCTTTCCCACTCACCATCTGTTAAATCATCAAATGGTTTTGCAGAAATAATGCCAGCAACGTTGATCAAAATATCAACTTTGTGAGCTTTAGCAACTTCTTCGATCACCGCCCTGATTTCTTCCGGATTACCAACATCCATTTTATAGAAATAGTTGCCTTCTCCTAATTCCCGAACAAACTTTTTCCCATTTTCAACATCAATATCAGTAACGATTACATGACCGCCACCTGCAATAATCCCCTTTGTAACTTCCTTACCTATCCCCATTAACGCCGCCTGTAATAAATGCTGTTTGCCCTTATTTACTCTTACTAAGCTTGTTTAGTTTGATGATGGTGTCATCACTGACCGTTTACCGACGCTTTAAAATAGATTTCCTATTGTGATAGTGACGTCTCCCTACTAAAAAGGGTTGCGGACGTTTTTCCATCTACAGCCCTCTCTCAAAACATTTTATGCCGGTATTTAAAGTATTATTGAAAATGCGAGTAACTGCCAAATACCTTTAACAAGTGATTGCAAGACAAAAAAGAAGAGAAAAATTTCTCTTCTTTCAGTGGATTAGACGAGCTAATGTCAGTATTTATTTTAGTTGGTAATAGCTTCTTTATCTGTGTTATCATGAGCGAGTTCGAGAGGAAATTCATCCGGGTTAGAAGCAATCATGACTTTGATTTCATGCCCTTCCATAACCTTTTCGAATGCTGTCCGCCAGTTTGAAAGCGTAAACTTTCGTGTAATCATACGATCAATGTCAATAGCCCCTTTGGCCAACAAGTGAATAGCAATTGGCCAGTCATATGGATTTTGCGAGCGGCTACCTTTATATGAAATTTCGCGTTGAATAATAGATTCTGTATCTATCTCTACTAATTTGGTAGCAAATAAACCTACTTGAATAAATTGACCGGTCTTTTTAAGAAGTGGTAAACTAGCATTGACAGCGAGAGGTGAACCAGAAGCGTCATAAGCTTTGTCTACTCCAACACCATTAGTAGCCTTATCAACGATTTCTGCCAAGTCTTCTTGTAAGGTATCTACTATTATATCGGCTCCCATTTCTTTTGCGAGTTGTAATCGATGAGCGTCTTTCGTGATACCAGTCATGATAACAAAAGCGCCAATTTCTTTTGCAATTTGTAATAAGAATAAGCCAATTGGACCAGGTCCCGTAATGAGAATTTTATCTTGAAGTTCCAAGTGACTCATTTGGTACATGGCATGGACACAGCACGCCAATGGTTCACTCATTGCTGCTCCTTCATAACTCAAATTGTCTGGCAAAATATGAACACTTTCTTCGCGAGCTAAAACAAAGTTTGCTAAACTACCATTTTGTTGTGTGCCTAACCCCTTCCGATGTGGACAGAGGTTATATTGCTTTGTCTGACAATACTCGCACTCATTACAAACCGAGAATGTCGTTTCACTTGTCACACGTTCTCCTACTTTTACCGTCGTCACATCTTCCCCAACAGCAACCACTTTGCCAGAAAATTCGTGTCCTAATACAACAGGTGTCGTTGGATTTTTATATTCCCCTTTAAACGTATGGATATCAGAGCCACAGATCCCCGTATAAGCCACCTTAATCAAGACTTTGTCACCAGTTACTTCTGGGACTTCTAAGTCAATCAATGCCATCTTGTCGTATCCAGGTTCTGTTTTACAGACACCTTTCATCATTTTACTCATTTTAGTCTTCCTTTCTAGAAACAAATTCTGTTATAGCTATGAAAATACTGATAGCCATTAAAATACTGAATGATATAATTCTGCTAATTTTAAGAAAATCCAGTTCAGGAAGTTACCACCTGTATCAAAGTTACTAATTTCAGCGGCACCTTGTGGGAATTCCACGATACCTTGGGCCATTTGTGTGATCACAGGAGCATAATCTGTTGCCATCCATAGTGCTAACGTAATGACAATGGTTAAGGAAATAACTGAATGTAGGATGTTACCCTTACGACTTGGAACTATTAAAGCCGCAAAGAACGGAATTGTTGCTAAATCGGCAAATGGCAATACTCTGTTCCCAGGTAAAATAACCGCAATAAATAATGTAATGGGAACCATCAATAAGCCAGTTGCTAACGCCGCCGGTGACCCTGTAGCTAATGCTGCGTCCATACCAAGATAGATTTCACGATCACCATAGCGTTTTTGTAACATTTGTTGCGCACTTTCTTGGATTGGAATAAGTCCTTCCATCAAGATTTTTACCATCCGTGGCATCAAGAACATCACCCCACCCATGGTCATCCCAATTTGCAAAATACCAGCGAAGGAGTATCCTCCCAAAATACCTAAGAACATTCCGATAATAATCCCCATGATCATCGGTTCGCCGAAAATACCAAATCTTTTTTGAATCGTTTCTGGCTTCACATCTAGTTTGTTAATTCCAGGAATTCTGTCAACCACCCAGCCGATTGGTATCCCTAACAAAGCATAACCTTGTGCTGACCCGGTCGTAAAACTAATACCTTCTAAGCCGTAATACTTTTGTAGCTGTGGCGCTGTTTTGTCAGCAATAATTTGAACCAAAATGGTGTAAACAATACCACAGAAAATCCCGAAGAAAAAATTACCAGTGACAATATAACCCGTAGCTGCTGCGGCACTCATATGCCAGTAATTCCAAATATCAATATTCAGTATTTTCGTCCACTTAAGGGCAAGCATGATCAGATTGACAATTAAAATAACTGGAATCATAACAGCTGCAATAGGTTGTGCCCAAGTCCCAGCTGCAACTGCTGGCCAACCCGCATCAATAATGGTTAAGTTGAGTCCAAACCTTTCAACCATCGCTTGCGCAGCAGGGCCAACACTTGTCGTCAGTAAATTGATAACCAAATTAATGCCAATCATTCCGATACCGACCGTGATACCTGATACAATAGCTTTTTTAACAGGAACCCTGAAAACTAACCCTACTATAAAAATAATGATTGGGAGCATTACACTTGCCCCAACATCTAAAATACTTTGTACCACATTCATTAAACCATCCATTTTTACGCCTCCTCAGTTAGGTTTTTTACCTTTATTTAATTTTTTCTACAGCTTCTAAGATTTCTTTTTCAACCTTATCCGTCCCTATACCAGTTAAAAATGCCATCGCCTTGATTGCTGGTATTTTATACTCTTTTGGTAGCATTGTGGTTGAAATTAAAATATCCGCTTGATCTTCCTTCGATGACGCTTCTGAAATCTTGATTTGGTCTATTTCCACCGGAATTTGATGTCTCGCAAAAAGGTCCTCAACTTTTTTCATGACAACTGTCGATGTTGCAATACCCGCACCACATGCTACTAATACCTTAATTTTTCTCATCTTTTTTGCTCCCTCTTATAAATTATTTTCTATCATTGTGTTGAAAAAAGTTGTTTTGTCTGACGCCTCTAAAAGTTTCTTTAATAGTTTCTCGTTTTGTAACACCCCCATTAATGATTGCAACATTTCAAGCTGTGCGTGTGGTTGGTTTAGTCCTAATACAAAAATGATTCGAGCAGGAACAATTGTCACTCCATCTTCCATACTCTTAAAATCAACAGGTTTTTTAACTGTCACAATCGCAATAAACTCTTCAGAGACACACTCGGCATCCGTATGAGGTATTGCCGCTCCAATCTTTTCTAATGGTATACCAGTCGGAAAGGTTTGCTCTCTTTCCGTTAACTTAGATAAGAAAGTTGGTGTTACAAATTTTTGCTTCAGCGCCTCTTTATTAATAGCTTCAAATACCTCATTTTGCGTTTTAAAATCTGCATCCACAAAGATTAAGGGTCCTTTTAAGTAATCACTTATTTTTTTTTTGCCGTCCATATTAATGCCTCCAACGTGTATCACTAAATTTCCGAATTATTTCTAACATTTTCGGTTTATCTGTTGCCTCTTCCAGCTGGTCAACTGCGGTTGAACCCGCCAAATCCATTATTTCGAGAATCAAATCGATATGCTCCTCTTTGTTATTAGAGGCCAGAAAAATAATGGTATGTATTCTTTGACCACTTTTTGTCACAATCCCCTTTTTCACAACCGCCAGGGTTATGCCAACCCCTAAGGCACCCGCCTCGGCAACTGTATGAGGTAATGCAATTTTATTTCTCAATACCACATAGTCTGGTAAGACAGCCATCTCCTGTTTGACCGCTTCAACATAATTCGGAGTAATGATGTGCGTCTCTTTGAGAGGCGCTGCTAGCATGTCCAAGACACGATGCCAATCAGTAATGTTCTCTATCATCATGATGTTTTTTTCTGTCAACATGTCTGTTAAGCCGTTTTTTTTGGTAGATAGAATCACGGATTCCTTAGGGTTAAACAAGGCTAAAACATCTTCATAAAGTGCCCCCTCATCTTTGATCGTCGTATGTTTTTCAATCACCTCAAGAATATTTTCTGGAGTGACTTTATTAGTCTGACCCGTATAAGTTGTCCGTAAAAACTTTTGACGTAACTGTTTCTTTTCCTCAGCAGTTAAAAAACTGTTCACCACAAATACCTGTTTATCCGTCTTTAGCGGCACTGCGGAGAAAACATAATCTGCATCATAGGTATTTTTGTAAAACTCCCTAGCTGAGATAACGGCAACAAAATTGACCTCTGGCAACAACTTCCTCAGACTGTGTTCTAACATGGTGGCGATTGAAATCCCATTAGGACAAACGATAATTGCTTTTATACGGTTATCTTCTGAAACGATATCACTTGTCCCTACCATGTGACTCCCTATAAACAAAGAAATCATGAACAATTCTGCGTCTGGTAGTGGTTCTTTAAAAAAGTTTGTCAATGGTCCACTAGCTTTTTTAACGAGATAGAACAAAGATGATAAATCTTTATCTGTGTTTTCTTGAAAATACTTGGTTTGTAAATTCAAATGGTATTTGATTCGGTAATAGGCAGGTCTCATATGAACCAATAATCTGTTTAGTAATACCTCTTTATTTTTTAACTGGATTCCCACGATCTTACCAAACTTTTCAATCACAGCTTCAAGAGCTGCCTTCATATTGCTAATCTCAGTGGCTGATAGGATGTTAGCGCGTGAGAGATTAGCGGTTAATAAAACCATCGTGAGATAAACACGTTCGTTTTCCGTTAACCTCTCAACATCCCAAATCACACGATCAGCTGCCAAATACTCTTTGGTATCTGACAATTCCGCTTCATTGATTTTAAAGCTATAAGAAATTAGTCTTCCTTTTTGAGCCCTTCTTATTAACAGAATTAATAGTAATGGTAATATCTTGAGCCATTCATCGGTAAATTGAACATCTAAATCTTGTTCGACTAATTCCACTCTTTTTTTCATCGTTTCAATGGCGTTAGGTTCAATGTTGGCATATTTACTGATCAAGTCGATACCATGATAGTTTTGTCCCACAGTTATTAACAAATCTGACAATAACTTGCGTTTGTCCCACTCATCGCCCTGAATATAGTAGCCATCTTTACGAGAATAGACTAGTTTTAAACTATAAGGCTCTATCCTCTGGTCAACTTCCTTTAAATCTCGTAAAACGGTATTACGACTAACTTCCAATTCATCGATAAAGTGATTTAAGGATAGGTACTCATCCTTACTTAACAGCCGGAGTTGAATCAAGTCCACTCGCTCATCACTTGAGAAAACATATCCAGACGACAGATCATTCTTTGCTGGCTCACCACCTTTAACATATGAGAAGACCTCACTCGAAATGATAAAATGACCATTTTTAGTTCGTTTAATCGGTGTTAGCTTTTCTTCCTCTAACGAACTATTAATTTTTTGAAGTGCATAGTTCAGTTGCCCTCTTGTCAATTCAAATTTCTGGCAAAGCTCCTTACTAGTGATTTGAGGATTAGTCATCAACTCTACAAATAGTTGGTTTGTTCTCTCTTCCAAATTCATAATCATCCCTCTCACAACTCAAATTTACAGTAAAAACGCTTTCATTGCTATCTGTATTGTTCCCAAAATATTTAGTAGTTCTTCTGCATCATGGGACTCAAAAAAACAGTTCAATAATCTTGAACTGCTATTTTGAGTTTGTTAAAAATGTAACTACTGTTATATCAACGTTTTGAAACAGTAGATATCATTCTTTATTCACTGATTATGCAACATGGGACTGTTCTGGCTCACGTTTCAGGGTCGTAAAGTCTCATAAGTTGATTACCGATTATGCTAAGCCAACTCAATTCTAGTTTACAATTTCACAATCACTTCGTAAGATGAAAGTGTTCATAAAACAGATGAAAGGATGAGTTACATGACAACAATTGATTATTCATCACCAAGTTATCTCGAGAAAGTAGATGCCTTCTGGCGAGCAGCCAACTACTTATCTGTAGGTCAACTGTATCTAAGAGATAATCCCTTATTAGAAAAGCCGCTTGAAAAAAAGGATGTTAAAATACATCCCATTGGTCACTGGGGGACTATTGCGGGACAAAACTTTATTTATGCTCACTTAAACCGCATCATCTTAAAAGATGATTTGAACCTCTTATTTTTATCAGGTCCTGGTCACGGTGGACAGGTCATGGTTTCAAATGCTTACTTAGATGGTAGTTATACTGAGAAATTTCCTAAAATTACTGAAGATAAAGTAGGGATGAAAAAACTGTTTAAACAATTCTCCTTCCCTGGCGGTATTGCCTCACATGCTGCCCCAGAAACACCTGGATCGATCCACGAAGGCGGCGAGTTGGGTTACGTCTTATCACATGCAACAGGTGCAGTCTTAGACAATCCAGACGTGATTGCCGTACCTGTCGTTGGCGATGGCGAAGCAGAAACTGGTCCTCTCTCAGCAGGTTGGTTATCAAATACATTTATTAACCCTGTAAATGATGGCGCTATCTTACCGATTCTTTACTTAAACGGTGGTAAAATATCGAACCCTACCATTTTATCACGGAAAAGCGATCAAGACCTCATTAATTATTTCAGCGGTCTTGGCTGGGATCCTTACATTGTTTCCGGGACTGATCCTAAAGACGTTCACCCTGTCATGGCAACAACACTTGATGAAGTTTTTAGTAAAATCAAAGCCATTCAAACAGACGCTAGAAAACATCCTGCAAGTGATGCTACGATGCCGAAGTGGCCAATGATTGTCTTTAGAACCCCTAAAGGATGGACCGGCCCAAAAGTGTGGGCTCACGAAAAAAT
>OMJG01001954.1_pt1 | contig 10886 bp, 10 predicted proteins | sample 1646431 | NCBI WGS metagenome assembly OMJG01 (sample SAMN03771674, study PRJEB25209) | food metagenome | isolation source: Cotija cheese | place: Mexico:Jalisco,Michoacan | collected 2011-12-12 | reverse complement strand
CGCGCACGGTTCAGGTCCGTGTGCCCGAAAGGGCGTGGGGGTTCAACTCCCCCCTTGAGCACCAAATTTCTCGGCCAGAGCTCGGCCTACTCCAACACAGACTCCTTGAGTGTCGGATCAATGACGGCCCTGCCAACGATCGCTCCGGCCTCCAGGCGCCTGTAGGCCTCCGGCGCATCATCAAGCGCGTACTTTTCAGTATGAATGTTGATGATTCCCTTACGGGCCAGATCCACGACGTCGTAAAGGTCCGCGCGCGTGCCCCAGTATGGGGAGAACACTTGACACTCGTAGGGAAGTAACCCAAATCCAACCTTGGCTACGCCGCCGCCGATGCCCACTAGGTTCCAATCTCCGCGCACGCGTGTCATCTGTGCCCCAAGGTCCGCGGTGGCCTGAATTCCCACGAAGTCAAAGACAACTTCGGCCCCAAGGCCCTCTGTCAGGTCCTTGACGCTCTTGACCGCGTCCTGATCGGACTTGAATACGTAATCGGCCCCGACTTTGCGGGCCAGTTCAAGGTTCTTCTCCGAGACGTCCAACGCGATGACCGTGGAGGGAGTGAGGTGCTTGAGGAGCTGGATGGCAACGTGGCCGAGCCCGCCAACGCCAAACACCACGGCGGTGGAGTGTGCCTTGAGCTTGGGTAGCGAGTGCATGACGGCGTGGTAGGGCGTCAGGCCCGCGTCCGTAAGCGGCGCCGCCGTGATCGGGTCCAAGTCCCCGATGGGCACGAGGTACCGTGCACGGTCCACGAGCATATATTCGGCAAGGCCACCAGCCCGGCCGAGCCCCGGTGGGAAGATCCCGAACTTGCCTGCGTTATAACAATAGTTTTCGTATCCTTGCGCGCACTGGCGGCAACGGCCGCATCCCCACGGCCCGTAAACCAGAACTTTCTCACCCATGGTTACCAACTCGCGTGAGCCGGCGCTCGCATCGATGATGGTGCCCACGCATTCGTGCCCGAGGGTGAGGGGTAGCTCTCCGCGGTACTGCTCCTTGGTCCACGACATCACGGCGATGTCCGAATGACACAACCCTGCGGCCGTCATCTTGAGGAGAACTTGTCCTGGCCCCGGAGTGGGATCGTCGATCTCCACAACTTCCGGCCGGCCACCAATTTCGCGATACTATACTGCCTTCATCAGAAACTTCCTTGTTCGATGTTGATGGTCCTTCCACCATATCCCGCAAGGAAGGGAATTGTAAGTGGAACGACGACGACGTACGCCTCGCGATCTAGCGGTAATGCCCCAGTCGCATCCACTCATCGCCGCGTACACGCCATAGCATCGTGCCGCCGCGCATTGCCATGAAGAGGATCGCATAGGCGGCCCATAGGAGTAGCAATCCGGGCTGTCCGCTCCCCCAGGTCATGATTGCTAGGGCTGCCGGAGTGAAGGCGGCGAGCGAGAGAAGCATGTACTTGGCGAGTTTGCCGGTATCTCCGGCACCGATGAGCACTCCATCAAGCATGTAGGCCACGGAGGCGATGGGCAGTGCGAGGGATGTGATCCACAGGGAGTGGGTAGCTAGGTTTTGGACGGCCGGGTCGGGGCTCATGAATTTGGGAAGGAGCCAGCTCAGTGCGGCAAGTGCCACTCCCAGTACGGACCCGTACGCTACGCCTCTGTTGAGGCATCGCCCTAGCACGGCCTTCACGCGGTTCTTGTCAGATGATCCAAGGCCTTGCCCCACGAGGATCTGTGCCGAGGTTGCCAGTGCGTCGAGGCCGTACGAGGCGAAGTTCCACATGGTCATTGTGACCTGATTAGAGGCGAGTGCCTCCGTTCCCAGCCCGGTGGCCGCGGCAATCTGAAGCAGGATGGCTGCGCGTAGGCATACCGTCCGGATGATGAGGGGACCGGCATCCCGCAGTGAGCGGAGCACGCCTGCGCCCGAAGGTAACACGGCTGTGCCGGCCTCCCTCCCGGATCTGATCACGATCGAGGCTAGCCAGATACCCATGCCCGTCTGCGCCAGAGCAGTTCCAAGGCCCGCGCCGAAGATGCCTAATCCGGCCGGGTAGATCAGGACGTAGTTCAGAGGAATGTTGGCTAGCGCCCCAACTGTGGCAGCGTACAGGGGAGTCTTGGTATCTCCCACTCCTCGGAGCGTTCCGGTTGCTGCGAGAACGAGCAGCATGCCGGGAAGGCCGAATGCGGACGATCGCAGGTAGCGCGCCGCCTCTTCTAGGACGTCGGCCTCGGGCCCGAAGATGCCAAGTATTGGCCGTGCCCAGATGCTGAGGATAACCATGAGGAGGACTCCGAGACCAACGGCCAGCCACATGCCGTCGATACCCTGCCGGTAGGCTTCCTTTGGCTTTCCGGCGCCGAAGAGTCGCGCGGTTGCACCGGTTGTTGCATAAGCCAGAAAGATGCATAGTCCGACCAACGTGGTGAGGACTGTGGAGGCAAGAGAGAGCCCAGCGAGCGGGACGGTGCCAAGATGGCCAACCATGACGGAGTCCACGGCCACTAAAAGCGGTTCGGCTAAGAGAGAGCCTAGCGACGGTAGTGCTAGACGGCGGATTTCTCGGTCAATGTGGCGGTGATCTGACACCCAATTAGCCTAGTCCGTTTACACCTCTGAGTCCCGGATACTTCAATCACAGGTTGAGGACTCAGGTTATTGATTGAATGAGTTTTTCCACTGAAAGATGCGGAGGGTTAATCCCCAACTGTGGATAAGTCTGGGGACGGAAATCCGCCAAAAAGGCAACAGTTATCCCCAGTTGTGAACAATGTGGCGCAAAAATGTGGATAAAGTGGCTGGTTTACACACAGATTCACCGAAGTTACCCACAAACTTCACGGCGTGTATCCACAAAACGGCTGTTCGAACAATTTGCCTTTGAGTTCCGCATTGGTATCATGACTAGCTATTTTTCCCGGAGAAATATGTGGTGGAGCTAGCCGTTAGGATGGGTACGGCAAAGAGTAGGAGAGTGTCTATGGCATCGGTTAGCGAAGGCGCAATGGCGGGATCGTCGTTTGAGCGCACGCCCCCTCAGAACATTGACGCGGAGATGTCTGTTCTTGGCGGGATGATGCTCTCTAAGGACGCCATCGCGGACGTCATCGAGATCATCTTGGCTTCGGACTACTACCGTCCGGCCCACACGACCATTCATAACGTGATCGTTGATCTGTTTGGCCGGGGTGAACCGGCAGATGCCGTGACGGTGGGTGCTGAGCTCAAGCGTATCGGCGAGCTAGACCGCATCGGTGGCCTTCCCTACCTGCACACGTTGGTCTCCGCCGTGCCCACAGCTGCCAACGCGGGCTACTACGCCCAGATCGTCCGCGAGCAGGCACAGCTCCGTGGCCTAGTTGAAGCCGGTACGCGCATCGTCCAGCTCGGTTACACCACGGACGGCGCGGACGCCGAGAGCCTGGTCAATATGGCCCAGTCCGAGGTGTATGCGGTCAGCGAGAAGCGCGAGAAGAACGATTACGCCACCCTCGAGGAGATTATCCCGGGGCTCTACGATGAACTTGAGGCTAACGAGAATCAAGGTGATGGGCTTCAGGGAATACCCACGGGCTTCGACGAACTCGACGCCAAGTTGAACGGCTTACGTCCAGGTCAAATGGTTATCGTTGCCGCGCGCCCCGGTGCCGGAAAATCTACGCTTGCGATGGACTTCTGCCGCTCAGCATCCATCCGCCACGGCATGCCCTCCGCATACTTCTCCCTAGAGATGAGCAAAAACGAGCTCTCGATGCGCCTGTTGGCCGCGGAATCACGCGTGTTCCTTGACCGCATGATTAAGGGAGACATGGACACCGAGGATTGGCAGCGAATCGCCGTTACCCTAGACCGCATATCGAAGGCCACGTTCCTCGTGGACGATTCCCCAAACCTCACGATGGGGGAGATCCGAGCAAAGAGCCGCCGCATGAAGCAGCAGTACGATATCCAACTTATCGTGATCGACTACCTGCAGCTCCTCACCTCCGGTGCACGCTCCGTGGAATCGCGCCAGCAGGAGGTATCTGAGTTTTCTAGGTCCATCAAGCTGCTGGCAAAGGAGCTTGAGGTGCCAATCGTGGCGGTTGCCCAGCTTAATCGTGACCCGGAGCGCCGCAACGATAAGAAGCCCATGGTCTCCGATCTTCGTGAATCGGGTTCGCTGGAACAGGACGCGGACGTGGTTCTACTGATCCACCGCGACGATATGTACAACCAAGATTCTGAGCGTGCCGGGCTTGCCGAGGTTATCGTTGGCAAGCAGCGATCGGGCCCCACCGGCAGTGTCGAGCTCGCGTTCCAAGGCCACTTCTCAAAGTTCGCGCAGGTGGCCAACTAGCGGGAGCAAGCAACGCTTACTCCCGCTCAGCTTGGCTTGAAAAACTACTTCGCGCTAATGACCGAACCTGCCGGCTTCTCTGGCGTGTAGGCTCCCTGCCACACCGTATCGAACGGGGTGTGCGCGCTCACGCGTGCACGGATGCCCTCGGTCACCATGTCCTTGGCAACGCGCACGGCGTCGTGGATATCGGCGCCTTTCGCAAGCTCGGCAGTGATGGCCGCAGCCAACGTGCAGCCGGCGCCGGAGACGCGGTGCTGGCCGATCTTAGGGGCGGAGTATGCAGTGGCCGATTCGCCGTCCCACAACACGTCAACGGCTTCTTCACCCGGGAAGTCGATGCCGCCCTTGACCAGAACGTACTTGGGGCCGAGCTTCGAGATACGCTCGCCGGCCTCCGCCAGGTCTTGAACGGTCTCTAACTTCTCCATGCCCGAAAGTGTGCACGCCTCGAAGTAGTTCGGGGTGGCAACTGTGGCTAGTGGCAGGATTTGCTCGCGAAGTGCGTTGTCCGTATCTAGGGCCGCGCCGGGCTCTTGGCCTTTGCAGATAAGTACAGGATCAAGAACAACGTTTGTCCACTCTTGAGAGCGGAGCCCCTTGGCAACGGCCGTGATCGTATCCGGGTGGCCGAGCATACCGATCTTGACGGTATCCACGTCCTGAGCGGTCAGCGCTGCCTCCATCTGATCCGAGATCACCTGGGGATCAACGGGGACAAAGCGGTGATTCCAGTTGTCGTTTGGGTCAAAGGACACGATGCACGTAAGCGTTCCCATGCCGTATACCCCGAGCTGCTGGAAGGTCTTCAAATCCACCTGAAAACCCGCACCGCCCGTGGCTTCCGAGCCGGCTACTGTATACGCGAAGTTGACCATTTTTCTCCTTGATAGGTCCATAGGACGCGCGCCGAATCGCGGCTCGCCCACTATGATGCTAGGCGGCTCACTGCAATGGTGTACAGGGCGCCCACTCTTTGACTAGTTGTTTTTCTCCGCGGGATCAGCGTTCTGACGCTCGCCGGTTTCGAGGCCGTCGATGCGTGCAAGCTCCTCCTCGCTCAGCTCCAGCTCGGTAGCCGCAAGGTTTTCCTTCATACGCTCGGTATGGCGAGACTTCGGGATGACGATACGGCCTTGAGCCATGTGCCACGCCAGAATGACCTGTGCGGGGCTGGCATCGCGGGCGCTCGCGATCTCCTGAACAACAGGGTTGGACAGATCGGCTCCGTGACCGATGGGGGAGTAAGCCTCCACGGCCATGCCGGCCTCCCTGCTTGCCTTCTCGTAATCGCGCTGTTGGAGAGTGGGATGGGCCTCGAACTGGTTGACCATGGGGGCGATAGCTGCGGAATCTAGAAGAGTGCTAATGGCGCTGGGCATGAAGTTCGAGATACCGATGGCCTTGGCGCGTCCGGAGGTGTAGATCTCCTCGAACGCCTTCCACGTTTCGGTGAAGAGGCCGCGGGCTGGCAGTGGCCAGTGGATGAGGTACAGATCCACGTAATCTAGGCCCAGACGCTCCATCGAGGCGTCGAATGCCGTGAGGGCCTGATTGTAGCCCTGATCGGGATTGGCTAGTTTGGTGGTGACGAACAGTTCGTCGCGTGAGATTGCAGTGGCACGAATCGCCGCGCCGAATCCCTCTTCGTTACCGTAGGCGGCGGCGCCATCGAAGTGACGGTAGCCAATTTCGAGGGCGTCCTCAACGTTCTTCTGGACTTCGTCTTCTGGGACCTGCCAGAGGCCCAGCCCGATGTTCGGGATCTTCGTTCCGTTGGACAGTGTAGTAATTGTGCTCATCTGTCTAGTCTGCCGCGAAAGGGCCGCAAGTCCTAGTGTCCTCGCCCAGCGCGAAGCGGAGTAGCCTTGAATATATGGACACTGCAACGTATCGCATTGACGGGCACACGATGTACGAGCACTGGCTCAGTGTCCCGCTCGATTATTTCAGTGTGATCTCGCTTCTCTCACCTGAGCAAACGTCGCGGATGATTCCGGATCGTATCAACGTGTTTGCCAGAGAGTACGTGCGCGACGGCCATGAGGCTGATCCGCGCCTTGTCTTCTTTCAGGGAGGTCCGGGCTCTGCCGGCCCACGGATGGCCCCGATTGGCTCGTGGTTAGATACGGCGCTTGAGCACTTCCGGGTGGTCCTCATCGATGAGCGCGGCACTGGCAACTCGCATCCGCTGGACGCTCAAGCGCTCGCCGAGGTGCGCGCGCCCGAGGCCCAGGCGGCCTATCTCTCCTGTTTCCGCCAAGATTCGATCGTGCGCGATGCTGAAGCCGTGCGCCACGAGCTTCAGGGCGATGAACCGTGGGCGGCGCTCGGCCAAAGCTTCGGCGGTTTCACGGTCACTTGCTACTTGTCCCAAGCCCCTGAGGGCCTGAGCGAGGCCTACATTACGGCGGGCCTCCCCTCCCTCACGGAGCATGCCGATGAAGTGTACCGGCTGACGTATCGGGAGATGGCTAAGCGGAACAAGCAGTTCTTCGGCCGTTACCCGGGTGATGAAGGCACCGCGTGGTACGTGGCCTCGCACCTTGCGGACGTGGAAGAATTCCTGCCCACGGGCGAACGGCTCACCCCGGCCCGATTCCGGGAGATTGGCATCGTACTCGGTTATTCCTTTGGGCTGGAGCAGTTGCACTTCATTCTGGAGGACCCGGTGTGGAGCGTGGGAGGCCAGCGCCGCCTCCGCCCGCAGTTCCTCTCGCGAGTGGGTCAGCTAGTCTCCTTCGCGGACAACCCGCTCTACGGCCTGATCCACGAATCCATCTACGCCCAGCGCTCGACTGGTCCAACGGCATGGAGTGCCCAGCGCGTCCGTTCCGAGTTCCCCGAGTTTACACTGCCCGCCCCCAGCGCGGGCGCCTCCGGAGAAGTGGATCTCCGCAAGCAAGGGATGGGTTTCCGCTTCACAGGAGAGCACGTCTATCCGTGGCAAACAGAGCAGGATCCCGCGCTTTCGCCCCTAAAAGAGGCCGCGGAGATCCTAGCTTTCGAGCAGCGTTGGCCCGAACTCTATTCCTCCGCCGCGCTCGCGGAGAACACGGTTCCGGCCGCCGCGTGGATGTATATCGACGATGTTTTCGTCCCCTACTCGCTATCCCACACCACCGCCGAACAAATCCGTGGCCTCAAGCCGCTCATTTCTAACGCCTATCACCACGACGGGCTACGAACGGGAGGGCCAGCGATGATTGAGCAGCTGATTAAGGCAGTACGCGCCTAGCGCTTGATCACGCTCAAGATGAGAGCCAGAGCATCGACGCGGGCCGGATTGAGGCGATAGCTGGACCGCCCAGCATTCTCTACCCACTCGAAATCGAGCAGCGTGCGCAGGTGGTGATACACCTGCCCGGTGGTGCCCATCCCGAGCCTGTCCACAAGGTCTTTGACGGACACGGGTTCGTTGGCAGTGAGCTGGCAGATCTGCAGGCGGATGGGGTGGCCGAGCGCAGAAATGTCATTCGCGGCAAGCTGGAAGGACATACCGGAGAAGTTAAGGGCGGGAATTGGCGTGGCATCCTGCCCGGTGACGTAGTTGTGGAGTGCTTGACCAGCCTCAACCGCCCGCTGTGACAGCTCAGCGAGCTTAGGGTCGGAATTGGCTAGGTTGGGCTCTGATTGCGGTGTTGATGTGTTGGTATTCACAGGACCCCCTTGTGTTTGTGCATAGCGTACCGCTCCGCGGGGGTTTCGTCTGCTGTTTTTCGTAAACTTCTTGCTACAGATCGATGCCTTCAAGTAGCCACTCGCGGGCCGCCGGATCGTCCTCCGCACGCAAACGCGCAACAGTTCCGTTGCCGGGGTGATACCCCTGCATGCCGTCGTAGAAGGCGCGGAGTCTGTCCATGTCCGCCTCAACATCGCCGGTGAGCCACATATGGCCGCGCCAGCCGTACGTCTTATTCCTACGGTCGATGAAGCCCAGCTGTACGGGCAGTCCCGTTTCCAGTGCGATTCGGTAGAAGCCGGACTTCCAGTAGTCCTTCTTGGAGCGCGTTCCCTCGGGCGCGATGATCAGCGTGAACGTATCCTGCGTTTCGGCGGCGTGAACCATCGATCCCACGAGTCCCGTGTGCTCTCGCCTATTGGTCGCAATTCCACCAATGGCCACAAACAGCCGTCCAAGAACCGGCACCTTGAGGAAGTTGTCCTTCATGAGGAACTTGAACGGCCGCCCAACCTTCCAGAACGCCATTGCCATGAGGAATCCATCCCAGTTAGAGGTATGGGGCGCCCCAATCACCACGGCCTTCTGCGGTATCTCTTCATGTACGAAAGTCCACCTAGAGAACCGCATGTAAGTGCTCGCAATAGCGTGAGTAATCTTCATGGAAATCAACTGTAAACCAGAAACGGAGGTGAGGGGGCAACAACCCGTCGTCGTCGCCTTAAAGTACCTACAACAAGAACGAAAAGGCGGGGGAGTTGGGCTCCAACTTTTCGATGTTGAGTGGCGAATCGGCCATGCGGTCCAGTAGGCCGGCCAGGTGCGAGCGGTCGTCGATCTCGATGCCCACCAGTGCGGGGCCGGTTTCGCGGTTGTTCTTCTTGGTGTACTCGAACAGCACGATGTCATCGCCTTCACCCAGCACGCGATCCAGAAAATGGCGCAGTGCCCCCGGTTCCTGCGGGAAGGTGACTAGGAAGTAATGGCGTAGCCCTTCGTAAACGAGCGAGCGCTCAACGATATCGTCGTAGCGGGAGACATCGTTGTTTCCGCCGGACACGATGCAAGCGATCGGGCCCTCAGGTAGGTCCGGGAGGAAACGGGCCACGGCCGCGCTTGCGAGGGCCCCCGACGGTTCGGCGATGATACCCTCCACCTGATAGAGGTCCAGCATTTCCGTGCAAATCGCGCCTTCTGGGACGGTGATGATTTCGTCCACCAGATCACGTGCAACTTCGTACGTGACGTCTCCAACCCGGGCCACGGCGGTGCCGTCTGCAAAGCCGTCGACCGATTCGAGGGTGACCGGGCCACCAGCAGCCAAGGCCGCCTGCATCGAAGCTGCCCCCTCCGGCTCAACGCCAATAATCCTCACGTCAGGGTGGAACTCGCGCAGCCATGCGGCCGTGCCGGAGAGCAGGCCGCCACCGCCCACGGGCACCACTACGGTTGTCGGCTTTTCGCTGGCCTGCTCGAAGATTTCCTTGACTACGGTTCCCTGGCCCGCGATCGTGCGCGGATCATCGAAGGGATGAACGTAGGTGGCGCCGTTTTCGCGGGCGTACTCGATAGCGGCGGAGGATGCCTCATCGAACGTGGCACCGCCAATCACCTGCTCGATCCACGGCCCGCCGATATCTCGGATGCGGGAGCGCTTCTGGCGCGGAGTGGTGGAGGGCAGGAATACCTTCCCGTGGATCTTGAGCTGCCGGCACGCGAAGGCAACGCCCTGCGCGTGATTTCCGGCCGACGCGCACACCACTCCCGCCGTGCGTTCCTCGGGAGTAAGCCCCGAGATCACGTTGTAGGCGCCGCGCACCTTGTACGAGCGCCCCACCTGCATATCCTCGCGCTTGAGCAGAACCGGCTGGCGGCGAATCCCCGAGAGCCGAAGCGAGAGTTCGAGTGGGGTTTTGCGTACCGTTGAGCCGAGCGTTTGGGCGGCAACAACTACGCCTGTTCCAGTGGGTAATTCGCGAGCCATAGGCTTAGTCTGCCTTGCCCGGTGGCGCGTCTCCACCCGTGTCCACAGAGCGTCAGGGTGTTTTTCTCGTATTCTGGGGATATGAGCGATCTACCAGATCTCGAGACCCTCAACTTTGAATTCGAGCGGAAGTTCTTTGTGGAGGAGCTTCCCAGCGAAGCGTTGGAGCACGGCTCCCATCAGGTGATCGTGCAGGCCTACCTTTTCGCGGCGGACGGTTACGCGGTTCGGATGCGCCTGGCGTTTCCGGGGCGGGCCGTGGATTTGCCTCCGTTCGATGACACGGTTGATTTCCTTGGGGCATACGAGCGGCGCTTGCTGGTTGGGCTTCTCGCGGAGGCCGGGGACGAGGTTGCAGCCTGGATCGCCGTGAAATCTCCCGCTGGCACCGGCGAGCGCTACGAGATGGAGGCCGAAGTAGACGTTTCCGTTGCCGAGCAGATCCTCCGCCGTTCGCCCAACGTTATCCTCAAGAATCGGTACTCCCTCTGGTACGACGAAGACGGCTGGGAGTTCGACGTTTTCGGCGGCCAGAACGAAGGCTTGATTATCGCCGAATGCGAGCGGCTTGCGCCCGTCACCGACCTCCGTATCCCCAGTTTTTGCCGCACCGAGGTGACCGAGGATCTCCGCTTCACCAACGATTACCTTTCCAAGGAGCCGTGGCGCCAGTGGAAGGACATGTACCGTCAGGAGTTGCGTGCAAAGGGTCCGTATTTTATGGATTTGCGTGGGCCTGAAGGTATTTAATAACGACGACGACGTTTTCTCCTCTCTCCGTATTTATTGATGCTGTTTGGGTATGTTTAGGCATTGTGTTTCGAATGGTCGTTCGGTAAACTCGGGCTAGAACAATCATTCGGACATATAGCAGTTTTTGGGAAGGCACGAGGGGGTGGATG
>OMJG01001953.1_pt1 | contig 10891 bp, 9 predicted proteins | sample 1646431 | NCBI WGS metagenome assembly OMJG01 (sample SAMN03771674, study PRJEB25209) | food metagenome | isolation source: Cotija cheese | place: Mexico:Jalisco,Michoacan | collected 2011-12-12 | reverse complement strand
TCTAATTTAACTAAAATCAAATCGAATGTCAAAGTATCCAAACACGTTCTTAGTATCGATGTGCTGGTCACTATCTGCGGCTGTAACCGAGTTCAACCAGTCTTGGTCTGAAAGGCGGCCCTATAAGGTACCACGGCGACGTTCAGGGAATACATGACGGGGACGGTTCAGCAAGGCACCACTTAAAGTGGGGGTATCGGTATGATTCACTAGATTCCGTGATAATTGGTGGGCTTTCGGCGGTAAATGTCTTATAATTAGTCCAGACAATTCAATGGAAAGGAAGGGTGTAAATGGATCAATTATCAACGGGGGTTCCCGTGATGATTCACTTGGAAACACACATCAAACAAGACGATAATGTTTCAGACTACCAATTGGATGTAGATGGGCAACTGGTGCAGATGGGTCAAAACCTTTATCTGCGTTATTTGGAACCCAATGACGAAACAGGTGAGAAGACGCCAGTGACCATGAAATTCACCTCCGAAGGTGAGGTCCACTTAACCCGTAATGCGGAGGCCGAATTACGCTTACACTTTATCAGTGGTAAACGGGTAACGGCCCGGTACAAGACCCCTTATGGTATCATGCCAATTGAGACGGTGACGCCTTATTTGGAAACGAGTTTCAAGGAACGCCCCTTCAGTGGCAACGTCAAGATTGATTACCTCTTGTATGCCGGTGAGGAATTAGTTGGGAACTACAAGATTCGATTGCAATTTACGGCATAAACGCGTATTATGTTTAGTAGACTGTGGAAAGGACGTGCACCAGTTTGGAATTAAAAGTCTTTGAGGGCCAGAATAAAAAGGAATTATCAATGATTGAAGTCGCTCATGCTATTTTGTCGCAGCATGGCGACGTGATGGGGTTTGCTGACTTAGCTAACGCCGTCCAATCATACTTGGGCGACAGCGACGAAGAGATTCGTGACCGGCTGTCCCAATTTTATACGGATTTAAATGTCGATGGTAGTTTCATTTCTCTGGGTGATAACCTTTGGGGACTGCGAACTTGGTATCCGTTTGAATCCATCGATGAAGCGACGGTTCATGCTGAGGAAGATGAAGATCAACCTAAGCGTAAGAAGCGGAAGAAGGTTAATGCCTTCTTAGCTGACACCACCGATGATGATGACGTGATCGACTACGACGATGACGATCCAGAAGATGATGACAACAGCACCTACGTTGATGACAACGACGATGATGATGTCGCTTCCGGGACCGGTTCGACCCCTGATTTGGGTAAATTACAGACCGGCTTAGGCATCGACGACGATGACGAAGAAGATGACACGGAAGATATTCCGGATGGCATCGAAGATCAGCTCTCACAGATGGATGCACCAGATGACGATGATGAAAATCTCGACTTCTCGGCTGACGATGATGAGGCTGATGACGAAGACGAAGAAGAAAACGACGACGAAAATCAAAAATAAATTTCGTGGTTCGCTTGACCTCTTTGCCAAAAGCAGGTATTATATTTTTTGGGCTCCTTGCTACTCGTAGTGAGGACAACTGAACGGTGAGCTCCCTATTCGCAATGGATAGGGAGCTTTTTTATAGTTTTAAATGGCTACCGGACGACCCTAAATAATCTTACAAGGAGTTAGCACATGACCAAATATATTTTTGTGACTGGCGGCGTGGTTTCATCACTAGGTAAGGGGATTGTGGCCGCTTCCCTAGGACGGCTGTTAAAAAACCGTGGTTTAAACGTAACCATTCAGAAATTCGATCCGTACATTAACGTGGATCCCGGCACGATGAACCCTTATCAACATGGGGAAGTCTTCGTCACCGATGATGGGACTGAAACGGATCTTGACTTGGGTCATTACGAGCGTTTTATCGATAACAATTTGAACAAATACTCCAATGTGACAACTGGTAAGATTTACTCGGAAGTTCTGGAAAAGGAACGTCACGGCGATTACTTGGGGGCAACCGTTCAAGTAATCCCGCATATCACGGGAATGATCAAGGAAAAGATCATGCGTGCGGGTAAGACCTTAGGTGCCGACTTTGTGATTACCGAAATTGGTGGGACCGTTGGGGATATTGAATCCCAACCTTTCTTGGAAGCCATTCGGCAAATGAAGGCTGAAGTTGGTGACGAAAACGTGGTTTATATTCACACGACGTTAGTCCCATACTTGCATGCGGCTCACGAAATGAAGACCAAGCCAACACAACACTCCGTTCGCGAATTACGGAGCATTGGGATTCAACCCAATATCTTAGTTGTGCGGACGGAAGCACCGATCACGGATGACATGCGTAAGAAGATTGCATTGTTCTGTGACGTGGACCCATCGGCCGTAGTTGAGTCCATGGATGTTCCGACCATTTATTCAATTCCATTGCGTTTACAAGACCAAGGGTTAGACCAAATTGTATTGGATCACTTTGGTGTGGATGCACCCAAGGCTGATATGACTGCTTGGGCGCAAATGGTTGATCACATGCAGCACCTATCACGGACAATCAAGATTGCTTTGGTTGGGAAGTATGTGGCTTTGCATGATGCCTACATCTCTGTGGCCGAAGCCTTACAACATGCCGGTTACCCAGTGGATGCCAATATTGATCTCCAAATGATTGATGCCGAAAAGATTACGGATGACACAGTCCAAGATATTTTAGGATCAGCGGACGGAATCATTGTGCCGGGTGGCTTTGGTGATCGCGGTATCGAAGGGATGATTACGGCAATTAAGTATGCGCGGGAACAAGATGTGCCATTCCTAGGGATTTGCTTAGGGATGCAAGTTGCCAGCATCGAATTTGCCCGTGATGTCTTAGGTTATGCAGATGCCAACTCTACAGAAATGAATCCAGACACGAGTCACAAAATTATTGACTTGATGGCTGACCAAGCTGACGTTCATGAAATGGGCGGCACGCAGCGGTTGGGTCTGTACCCTTGCAAGTTGAAAGCGGGGAGTCGGGCCGCCGCAGCCTATGATAATCAAGAGATGATTCAAGAACGTCACCGTCACCGGTATGAATTCAATAACCAATATCGTGACGAAATGACGGCTAAGGGACTGGTCTTCTCTGGAACGTCACCTGACGATCACTTGGTCGAAGTGATTGAGTTGCCAGAAAAGAAGTTCTTTGTGGCCGCACAATACCATCCTGAATTCTTGTCACGGCCAAATCGTCCAGAAGGTCTTTTCCGTGACTTTGTGGCAGCGGCCAGTCGAGAAGTTAAGGACTAAAGTTCAAAATTCAAGAGAGCATCACCGTTTAAAGTCGGTGGTGCTCTTTTTTTGTGATATTTGGTTGGTAATGGCACCTTTTTATCGGCGACATGGTAGTACGTGAAAATTAGTTCACCATGTTATGCTTAACCCGATAGGTGAGTCAGGATTATCCGCGCATGGCTACGTGGTTGCGAGGAGGGGGACAACATGCGAAAACTTTGGGGGTGGCTAGTCGTCGGTATTTTGATCGGTCTAGGATTCGGGGGGATCACGGCCCAGGCGACAGATACAGCAGTGACCACGACTCTGCCGCCTAGTATGGCAATTACGGGAATATTTAACACGACCAGCTCAATCGCTAATGTGACCAATACGGCGACATTGGTTGCGAACAATCATGGGTTACAAATAACCGAGGGGAACAATCACGCTGGTTCGGCGTGGGCTACCAATAACTATAAAGTTGATTTGAGCAAGGATGCCACCTTTTCTTTATGGCTGTATTTGGGAAAAGGGGGTGCGGGGAGTGCCGGACAGGGAATGACCTTTGTTTTGCAGAATGCTGGTACCACTGGCTTTACGACTACTCCGGCCGGTCGAATGGCGGGTCAGTCGTTGGGAACGTGGGGCCTAGACTTCAATAGTACAGCACCAGATGCAACGACCGTGGCCGCCGCCATACCGAAAAGTTGGGCGTTGGAGTTTGATGAGCAGGTCAATGATAGTCGTGATGGTGGCGATAATAATGGGTTTGATTACAACTATATCAATACCACGACCCAGCACATTGCGTCTAATTACCCCGCGCAGGCGTCTACCTACAGCCGAAATGGGACGGCGACCAGTGGGGCCAAATACTTTTATTTTCTGAATCATCAGGGCAAGATTAATACGACTTTATCGGATGGCACGTGGCACCACTTAACGTTGGCTTGGACGGCGCCAACCGACAACAGCAATACGGGAAGTATGACGTATACCTTCAATGACAAGAATCCAACAACGGGAGCGAGTCAGTCCGGGCAGAGTGCCACGATTAGTTTAGACCTGAGTAAATTGGGCATTAATGTGACGGATGCTACTAAGACAGTTACTTGGGGCTTTACAGGGGTGTCCGGGACCTTTGGCACTAATAACGTGGTGGCCTTTGAACACATCCCAGGATTGGTCAATGCGCAGGCGAAAACCACGATCACAGATGAAACGCTGGCACGACCGGTCACTGCTGACGGATACGTTAACGGTGGGGACACAGTGAGTTATCGGCATCAGCTAACCTATGTCGGTGGGAGTCAGTCGTGGCAAAATATTGTGGCGCAACTACCGACGATTCCCAATGTGACCTGGCAAAGCGGCACGGTGACCTATGCGGATGGCAGTCAAGAAACGCTACCAAGTACAGCGCTGAGTAGCAATCCTGTGACACATGTGTTAACCAAGAGTCTGTCGTCCACGAACACCACGGCCACGCTTCAGTTGACCGGACGGGTGGCCGCTGTGACTACTGAGACGCCGGTTGCTGATAGCCAAGCCACCTTTGCGGGCACCAATCAGGTTATGACCAGTACGTCACCCAACTATACGATTTATCCCGCTCGTCAATGGTCGGTGGACTGGACGGCAGGGGCTGGCGCTACCGTAGCACCGGGGAGTAACGCGACAATAACGGGGCTGGCGTCAGTGGCTGGCGAGCCAGCCGTGAATAATCATGAGGTGACCGTTCACGCCAGCTTGAATGGTCAACCCTTGCCGACCTTTACGTTAAATGGAACAACAGCGAGTCCAAATGAGGTGGGGGCTTTCACGCTTACCTTACCGGCTGATAAATTAATCAGTGGCACTAACTCCGTGACGGTCTACGTGACGGATTCGCGCGGCAATCGGTCTGCAACTATCGCGACAACCGTGATGGTGGCAGGGAAATTAGCATTTAGTCAATTTGCGAAGACCAGTTCGTTTGTGACTACGATCTTGTCGGGCCAACAGATGCTGATTAATCGGAATCCGGATTGGCAGGTTCAGGTACAGAATTCACTGGGAACGGGGACTACCTGGCAACTGACAGTTCAAGCGAGTGAGTTAACGGAAACGACCACGCAGCGTAGACTGGCAGGGGAAATGGTGTGGTGCCGCGCCGACGGGACGCAATTACCCTTGGCCACCGCCGTGCAGGTTGCCCAGAGCACCAATACGCAGCCCAGCCAAGTTACGGATATTACTGGGACCTGGCAGAACACCACTGGCATTCGATTACATGTGTCGAGTGCCGCCAGTCGCGGAAACTATCACGGTCAGTTGACGTGGACCTTAACCAATAGTCCGGGGTAAAGGATGGCGGAATTAATCATGGAGTGATTGACGCTAGCGCGGCTAGCGTCTTTTTAGTGTGGTTAAGGATGATTGTTAATGTTAATAGGATGGGTACTAAATAGATTATTTTGAGAAATTGAAGAAGGGTGACAGATTGACGTAAAGCTATGAGACCAATCAATGGCGTGAGAATAGGTAAAATTAATTCTTATCCATTTTATGTAAGCGGAAACATTTCAAGACTTGAATAGCGTTTGTTCACATAATAAAGGTTTATAATTAACATTGTTGTAACGTGTGTTATTAATCGTGCTGTAATACATGACAAATTACATATGAGGTGGGATAGTGATGAGAAAACAACGGATATTCAAATGGTTTTTGATGGTAGCCATGTTGATAACTGGCATGCTACTTGGGGGGCCAGCGATTCGTGCGGCGGCCGACGATACAACCGCCACCGATGAAGAGACACTAGATGTTTATACACCGGCATGGCACGGGAAGGTACCCGATACGCGACCGAGTATTAGTTCGCAGAGTCCTTTCTCCGCGCCGGAAGGTTGTATCTTATCTACTGACTTAGACAAGACAAAGGTTTCGGATTCGACGACTTTCGGGGACATATTCTCTGACCTAAATGTAGATTCTGCAGTGGTAAAAGACAATTTACTAGCGTATTCTTCAATGGCATGTTTTTAGATCCTGATGTGAGCCTTGACAATGCTACTTTAGTGGATCTAAATAACGTGTTTGATCATACGTCAATGAGTACAGCTGATGCCGAAAATGTGTTGACAGAGAAGCTGGTAGCATATACTAAGAGTCCAGGGCACTATTATGTGGTCTCGCCCGGACAGCCCAATAAATATACCGCTGAAATTACCATTAATCAGCTCAATACTAGTGGTGAAACGTCAGATATAGCAACGACGACTGCAACTTCGGCCTATACAACGGGACTATTTACGATATCGGCCAAGTATCTGGTTGACGATGCTTTCGTAATCAATGCAGGAACAGGCCAAGAGATGACACTCACAAGAATCATGGATGGCAGTGATTATGAAACATTCCCCGTTGACGTGAATCAAGGCCCACAGACATTCACCATTGTGCCCCAAGACCAACTCTTACATGCCACCGTTAACTACAAGTTCGCAGATGGTACAGAAGCGGCGCCTTCGGCTAAACTCAGTGGTTATGCAGATTTGACCACTGTATCAGCGAAATCACCAACAATTTCCGGTTATACACCGGATCAAAAAGAAGTGGCGGTAGCCTTTGCGCCAGCCGAAAAGACTTACACCGTGACCTACAAAGCTAATCCAACCACCACGACGACTACTGAGTCGTCAGCCAGTTCCAGCACCGCCGACGAGGCGACTACTTTTACGCCATTCAAGATTTATGGCAAGCGGGCGCTCTACACTTATAAGAATGCCACATTTAAGAAGAATCAACGCGTGAGTCATTATGCTCAAAAAGCTAAAGCCTATGCGCCAATCTTTGAAGTTGTCGGAACGGCCAAATCTACCAGTGGGCACTTACGATACAAGCTAGCAGATGGGACTTACGTGACCGCCAACGCTGATTATGTTGGTGCCCTTTATTGGCAAGGCATGTATCAAAAATTATACGTGACAAATCCTAAGGGAACGAATGCTTACGATGGGACGAGCTTTGCACAAGCAACCAAACAGAAGCATTACCGACAGGGAACAGCCTTAACAGTTGTTAAACAGACTCAGGTTGGTCAAACAACGCGTTATGAACTGACCAACGGAACATACGTGACCGGTAATAAGCAATGGGTTTCTCCAACCAAGCCTCGGCTGGTTAAACAAGTTAAAGTTAAGCGGACGATCAGACTCTATCGAGATATTAATGGGTCGACGTTCATTAAGCGAATTAAGCCGGGAAAGACACTGACCGTTACCGGTTGGGACTATTCGCATGGGCGTAACCCAAAGCTATCCGGGACTTTGCGTTACCGAGTAGCTGGCGGGTATATTACGGCTAACCGGCAGTTTGTGGTGGCAAATTAGTCGGAGCCTAGGTAGCATCAAATGGAGACAAACAACTTAAATCAGATATTAAAAGCACGCAGTTCACTGAATTGCGTGCTTTTAATATCTCTAAGGTTAACGCTTAATCCATCTGCGTGACATTAGCAACTGCTGCTTCAATTGCTGGAATGAGAGGGCTGTCGGCGTCAATACGGGCTTTGTCAAAGCGCCGTTGCCACCAGCTCCGACGAATGGTTTGAACCTGACTGACGATGGCGTCACCGGTGGATGTGAGCTGTAAGTTTAAGGATTTTCCAGTTCCGGCGGTTTTAACCAGATAGTCTAAAGCTTGTAACTTGTTGACCTCACGAGTGGTTAGCCCCTTATCAATCACGAGTGCCTTAGCCACTTGATTTTGATTGATGTGAGGATGCTCGTGAACGGTTAGCAACACACAAGCGGCAGTCGGATTTAGCCCAAGTTCCTGAAAGGCGGCTCGGGTATCCTTATAGTATTTACGGTGCAAAATAGAAATGTTTTGGGCGAGATAACCAAGATCTGTCATGCGTATTCTTCCTTTACGAGTGTCTGTGTTGACAAAACAACTTAAACTTATTATGATAGCCGTATGTTGATTTGTCAACACACATGGACGCAAACTAAAAAAGCGAGGTTGAATAGATGCCAACCACTAAAAACGGCGCGCAGGCGCTGATTCAAAGTATGATTAATCAGGGAATTAAGTATGTTTTTGGGATTCCTGGCGCGAAGGTCGATCAGCTATTTGAGAGCCTTCAATACAGTCAAGACCCGCGGACACCTAAGCTGGTTGTGACCCGCCACGAACAGAACGCGGCCTTGATTGCGGCCGGAATTGGACGACTAACCGGGAAACCGGGCGTCGTTGCCACAACGTCAGGTCCGGGTGTCTCCAATCTGGCAACCAGCTTAATCACGGCGACAGCAGAAGGCGACCCCGTAATTGCTTTGGGTGGGCAAGTGCCCCAAGATGATCTCGGGCGATTGACGCATCAGAGCATTCCCAGTCAAGAATTATTGGCAACCGCCACTAAGAGTAGCGTTGAAGTTCAACACGCGGATAACCTGTCAGAAGCATTTGCTAACGCCTATCGGCTGGCGCAGGCCCCTAAGGCGGGAGCAACGTTTCTATCGCTCCCGCAAAATGTGTTAAGTGCACCCGTCGAACGGCCGGAAATTGGTACCGTCTCGCCCGTGCAACAGGGAGTGGCGGATGAAGCCACCTTAACGGCCATGGTGGACCAGATTAAAGCCGCTAAATTGCCGGTAATTTTGGCTGGCATGCGGGCTTCTGCCAGCGACGTGACAGCTGCTATTCGCCGGCTACTGGACCAAGTGGACCTACCAGTGGTAGAGACATTTCAAGGTGCCGGTGTCGTCTCACATGCGGGTGAGGATAACTACTTTGGTCGGGTGGGACTATTCCGCAACCAAATTGGCGATAACTTGTTGAAACGCAGTGACTTGGTGATTGCGATTGGGTATGATCCTGTTGAATATGAAGCACGGTTGTGGAATGTTGATCGCCACGGGGCCGTCATCAATCTCGATAGTGTGGTGCCAGAAATCAGCACGGATTATCAGCCGGAAATGGTGATTCACGCGGATATTGCTAAAACTGTTGACGCCTTAACGGCTAAATTACCGACTGAGTGGGCCTTGCCAGCAGCCGTACACGATGACCTAGCTGAGTTGCGCCACGCCTTTAGTCAACAGGCGGTTGCCCCAACTGCCGATGATTCCCACGGTATTCATCCTTTAGCTATTATTCAAGCGCTCCAAGCGCAAGTGACGGATGAGACGACGGTGGCAGTGGATGTTGGTAGTTTTTACATTTGGTTGGCCCGATACTTCCGGAGTTATCAACCTCGGCACCTGTTATTCAGTAATGGAATGCAGACATTGGGCGTGGCCTTACCCTGGGCGATTGCGGCGGCTTTAGAGCGACCAGGGCAACCCGTTGTGTCTGTATCGGGCGATGGCGGCTTTCTCTTCTCCGGGCAAGAGTTAGAAACAGCTGTCCGGTTAAAGCTGCCGATCGTCCAATTAATCTGGGACGATGGCCATTATGATATGGTTCGCTTTCAAGAGATTGCTAAGTACGGACATGACGCGGGGGTTGACTTCGGTCCAGTGGATTACGTGAAGTACGCTGAAAGCTTTGATGCTAAGGGGCTGCGGGTTACCCAAACGGATCAATTGGCGGCAACACTAGCGGAAGCCTTCCAAACAAGCGGGCCAGTGATTGTCCAGATACCAGTTGATTATCGGGATAATCAGCAGTTAAAATCACAATTACTTACGGACGTGCTCAATTAAAAGGAAGTTATGACATGACAAACACAACAGTTTTATACCAACACGGAACGTTGGCCCTCCTAGTGCCGGGATTGTTAGCTGGTACCTTGACGATGGGCGAACTACTGCAGCATGGTGATACCGGTATTGGGACGGGTGAAGGTCTTGATGGTGAACTAATTATTCTGGACGGCACACCTTATCAGGTAGATAGTGCGGGACGGGTTAATGTGGTAGCGGATGCGTTTACGTTACCTTTTGCGAACAGTCACTTTGCGGCCTACAAGCCTTTAATGACGGTGACGGCGGCAACTCGTTCGGCAGTTGAGAAACAGATCCTGGCGACGGCTGAACAGCCCAATATTTTCTTCTCTGTTAAACTGACGGGGACGTTTACGGATGTCACCACACGGGCTGTGGCTAAATCGCAACCGCCATATGACTCATTAGCTGAAACGGCTCGACATCAAAGTATTTTTAAGAGAAAACAGGTTGAGGGGACCTTGCTGAGCTACTACGCACCGCAGTTATTTGATGGAGTGGCCGTGGGTGGTTTTCATCACCACTTTCTGTCAGCCGATCATGACTTTGGTGGTCACTTGCTAGACTTCGGCCAAGCAAGTGGAACGGTGATGATCCAGACTTTTGCAACGTTAGAACAGCATTTTCCAGTGGCAGACGCCGCTTATCAGCACCATGATTTTTCACAAGATAATATTATGGCTGATCTGCACCAAGCAGAAGGCTAGCTGAATGTCAGTGAATAAGTCGACTGGTTGAAAAAATTTAGATAACAACGGGAAGAAACGCCTTTGAATTGAAATTATTCAGGGGCGTTTTTTGTGTAGACTAGAAATGACTGTTTTATTAGCGCTTATGACCGTTTGTTAAGGAAATAACGTAATTAGCTATTTATGAGATGAATAATTAAAAGTTTGGAGGGGATGCTTAACACATGATAGATTGGCCACCGTTTAGCTATGAGGAAAAACAGTGTGTTGAATGACGTATTAGAATG
>OMJG01001952.1_pt1 | contig 10892 bp, 10 predicted proteins | sample 1646431 | NCBI WGS metagenome assembly OMJG01 (sample SAMN03771674, study PRJEB25209) | food metagenome | isolation source: Cotija cheese | place: Mexico:Jalisco,Michoacan | collected 2011-12-12 | reverse complement strand
TCGGTTTGAAGCACTTCATGGACGAGCATGGTTACACAGCCTTCACTGATAACTTCGAGGACTTGTATGGTCTAGAACAATTGCCAGGTTTGGCATCACAACTATTGATGGCTGAAGGATATGGATTCGCTGGTGAAGGTGACTGGAAGACAGCCGCTTTGGATCGTTTGATGAAGATCATCTCACACAACAAGCACACAGTCTTCATGGAAGATTACACACTTGATTTGCGTAAGGGTCACGAAGCTATCCTTGGATCACACATGCTTGAAGTTGATCCAACAATCGCCTCAGACAAGCCACGTGTTGAAGTTCACCCATTGGACATTGGTGACAAGGCTGATCCTGCACGTTTGGTATTTACTGGTATGGAAGGTGATGCGGTTGACGCAACCCTTGCAGACTACGGTGACGAGTTCAAGTTGATGTCATATGACGTTACTGGAAACAAGCCTGAAGCTGAGATGCCACACCTACCAGTTGCTAAGCAATTGTGGACACCAAAGCAAGGTTTGCGTGACGGATCAGTTGGTTGGTTGACTCTTGGTGGTGGACACCACACTGTTCTATCATTTGATGTTGATGCAGAACAATTGTCAGATTTGTCAAAGATGTTCGGCTTGACATACGTTGATATCAAAGACTAATTATTCATTAATTTAAAATTTCTAACCTAATAATAAAATCAAAAAATAAAACCTAAAATCTCATATAAAAGTTAACAATATAAAATAAAATCTCTCATGTGAATTGTCAGTAATAATATGGTCTAAGACATATTATTGCTGACTTTTTACGTTATCTGTTATGATATAGTACTGAGGAAACTGAGATAAGCAAATGATAGAATTCAATCAAAAGGGGCAAAATTCGTAAGATGGATATTACAACACAGCTTCAATTAGCAGATGGTTATCAAATGCCACAACAAGGTTTGGGATTATACAAGGTAACGGACCAAGATAACTTGACTGAAGTTATTAAAACGGCATGGAAAGCGGGCTACCGTTTATTTGATACGGCACAAATGTATAAAAATGAGGCCGAAGTTGGTCAAAGCTTGCGTGCATTGGGAATGCCTCGTGAGGATTATTTCGTGACGACTAAGGTGGCCGAGGCAAACCAGGGATATGATAAAACTTTGGCATCTGTTGAACAGTCTCTGAAGGACTTGCAGATGGATTATGTTGATTTATTGATGGTCCATTGGCCACTGCATGAACAATTCTTTGATACATGGCGTGCTTTTGAGCGCTTACAAGCAGAAGGTATCGTCAAATCTTTGGGAACGTCAAATTTTGGGATGATTCATTTACAATATTTGGCTACGCAAGCTAATGAGATGCCAGTAGTGAATCAAATTGAAAACCATCCCCATCTTGTTCAACCCGAATTGCGCGACTTTTTACGAGAAAATAATATTGTCACGCAAGCTTGGGCACCTTTGGGACGTGGATCAGTCTTAGCTGAACCAACCATTGTGTCGATTGCTGAGAAATATGGCAAATCACCAGCACAGGTTGTCCTGAGATGGCATTTGGCACACGGTACTAGTATTATTCCAAAGTCTGTTCACCCACAACGTGTGATTGAAAATGCTGATATTTATGATTTTTCACTGACAGTGGAAGAGATTGCTGCGATTGATGCATTGGATACTTATACACGAATTAGCCAAGAACCTGAGCAAGTCTATGAACGTGGACGTCAGTACCCACATCATTAATCAATATTTGAAATCATGAAGAGATTGGGGCAGTTTCTGTTGTCCCAATCTTTTTTTGTGTACACCCCGGCTTCAAAGTGTTTTTGTTCACACTCTCTCATAAACGTGCTCGCCAAAGCTGAATTCTCAATGTAAGGCAATTTAGAATAATCCTGTTCTTCGCGTTGCTACGAACAAAATTATCCTAAACAGCCTTACACACGAATTCAAACCGCTTTTGCTCACACTCTCTAAAAAATGTTACATATTCCTCCCCCCGTTTCGTTAGTATAGATGTCAGCATTTAGCTGATAATCGAATGGCCGTTCGAAAAAACGAAAGAATTGAGGATGAAAATTATGGTAGAAAAGAAGCGGTTGCCTAACAATATGTTGAAGGTCAAAATTATTGGCAAGACAAATGAAGACGCTGTTACAAGCCGTCAATTTTATGTGAAGCAGGGGACGACCATTACTGAACTAAACCAGTTAGCTCAGTTAATGTTACAACTAGGTGCTGAAATTGCCATTGATAAGATAACGACAGTGGACACAAAAGCGCATTTATTTAATCCAAATACCATTACTAACTAAGGGAGAATTGAATATGAACCAAGTCCTAGAATTATCATTTTTGGCATCGGGACAACAGGCTACGGATACGCCAAAAAAATTATCAGTGATTAAGATTAAGCACCCAGCAATGACATTAGACCGTGAGTCAGTTTATCAAGCGATGGTGAAATTAGCTTCATTTCATTTTTTATTAAATACCAAAGGGGAACCGATGACCTTAGGTGAACCATATATGGCTACGTTAGTTGCAAGTAATAAAAAAATCATCTTTGATAATTCTCAAAAAATGATGTAAAAATTATAATTTATACAAGTAACGCCGGATATGCGCATAATTATATGCATATATTCGGCGTTTTTGTATAAATAAAAGTTTTATAAGCAGATTATTAGTTTTTTATTGCATAAATTATCATTAACTGTTAATATTTATTCATAAACAAGAACGGGGAGTAGATTTATGGCAATTCTAGAGATTAAAGATTTACATAAAGCGTACGGTAAAAATACGGTTTTAAAATCAATTAACGCTGAAGTTGAAGAGGGGGATGTTATTGCAATTCTTGGCCCTTCTGGAACAGGTAAGTCAACGTTGTTACGTGAATTAAATATGTTAGAGCATCCCACATCTGGGGCAGTTATTTTTGACAATCAGGATGTTACTAAAGCTAATGAATCAGGGTTGGATAAGATTCGTCAAGATTTGGGGATGGTTTTTCAAAGTTTTAATCTATTTCCAAATATGACTGTTTTGGATAATGTAAAAATTGCTTTAACTAAGGTTAAGGGTGTTGCTGATGATGAAGCGACAACGACGGCCAAAAAGTTTTTAGATAAGGTTGGTGTGGCAGATAAAGTTGATGTGTATCCAGCATCGCTTTCTGGTGGTCAACAACAACGTGTGGCAATTGCTCGTGCTTTGGCTATGAATCCAAAGATTATGTTATTTGATGAACCAACGTCAGCCTTAGATCCAGAGATGGTTGGAGAAGTTTTGAAGACCATGCGTGAGCTTGCTCAAGAAGGCATGACCATGTTAGTCGTGACGCACGAAATGGGGTTTGCCCGTGAAGTGGCTTCAAAAATTTGGTTTATGAGTGATGGTGAAATGACAGCGTATACCGATCCAGCAGGCTTTTTTGAAAATCCTAATTCAGAACGTGCGCAGAATTTCTTAGCAAAGATGTTGTAAAAGAGGGAATGGATTTATGAAAAAGTGGATGAAAAAAGTAGCCATCTTATTAATGGCGATTGGCATGTTTATCAGCAGTGGTGCTGGTGTGTTTAGTGTAAAAAATGTTAGTGCTGCTGAAACTGATCCAACGTTATCACGAGTTAAAAAGTCGGGTAAATTAGTTATTGGAACGGCTGCCGAATATGCACCTTATGAATTTCACGCAACGGTCAATGGCAAGGATAAAATTCTTGGTTTTGATATGGACGTTGCTAGAACGCTTGCTAAGCATTTAGGCGTTAAATTAGAAGTGCAGGATATGAGTTTCGACTCTTTGCTAGGTGCAGTTAAGACTGGAAAGATTGATATGGCGATTGCGGGGATGACTTATACGCCAGAACGTGCAAAAGAAGTTAATTTTTCAACGCCTTATTATAATGATAAAAATGTTGTTCTAACGCTAAAGGAAAACAAAAATAAATGGGCAACACTTGACCAAATTCGTGGGGCAAAATTAGGAGCACAAGTATCGTCAAGTCAATCAAAGTTAGCTAGTAGCTTAACAGATAAGAAAACCGTTCAAGTTAAAAAGATTACTGACTTGGTCATGCAGTTAAGTCAAAAGAAAGTTGATGCAGTTGTACTTGCCCAAACAAGTGCTAAAAGTTATTTGACACAGAGTGACCAATTCGCCATTACAAAAGCCAAGTTACCAATTACAACAGGAAATGCGGTTTCTACGGTGATGAACAAGAATTCACCAGTATTTAAGGAAGAAGTTGACCAAATCCTGAAGGATCACGTTATTGGGGCGCCATTACAGAAGTGGCAAGATAAGGCGTTTAAGGAAGCTGTCCAAAAAGATTCATTTATTAAAAAATACATGCCTTACTTCATTAAGGGTACCGAATATTCGGTCGGCTTAGCAGTAATTGGGGTCTTCTTTGGGATTATTTTAGGTGTTTTGTTTGCACTGATGAAGATGTCAACAATTAAACCATTGAAGTGGTTAGCAGTTGCTTATATTGAAGCTATTCGTGGTGTGCCACTATTGATTCAAGTATTTTTGGTCTACTTTGGTACACAAGTCATCGGGCTCGATGTTTCGAGTTTCTTAGCAGGTGCCATTGCCATGTTCTTGAATTCAGCAGCTTATGTGGCAGAAATTATTCGTTCTGGTATTCAGGCAGTGCCAGCCGGTCAGACTGAGGCGGCACGTTCGCTTGGTTTTACTAAAAATCAAACGATGCGTTATATGATTTTGCCACAGGCAATCAAAAATATTTTGCCAGCCTTGGGAAATGAATTTGTGACCGTTATTAAGGAAGGTTCAGTTGTCTCGGTTATTGGAGTTGGTGAGTTGACTTTCCAAACATCAGTTGTTCAAGGGGCATCCTTTAAGCCATTCTTACCCTTGATCGTCACAGCGGTTATTTACTTCATTTTGACATTTGGAATTACACGTTTGTTGAACTTGTTTGAGAAGAAGTTACATAAGTCTGACAAATCATTTGGATAACAAAATTATCTGATGATGAAAATTAAATATTGACAAAAAGCTGAAGATACACAAACTATCGTGTATATATTCAGCTTTTTTTGAATAAAAAGAGAAATTACAAGGGCTTTAAGCATAAATTATTGCATATACTTTCAATTACTGGTAATATTTACTGGTCAGTAATGAATGGGAGTAGAAATATGGCAATTTTAGAAATTAAAAACTTACATAAAGAGTACGGTAAAAACACTGTTCTAAAGTCAATCAATGCCACAGTTGAAGAGGGTGACGTTATTGCGATTTTAGGGCCTTCAGGTACAGGTAAATCAACGCTATTACGCGAATTGAACATGCTGGAATACCCAACTTCAGGTGCGGTGATTTTTGAGGATCAAGACATTACCAAAGCTAGTGAAGCTGGTTTGGACAAGATTCGTCAAGATTTAGGCATGGTTTTCCAAAGTTTTAATTTGTTCCCAAATATGACCGTTTTAGACAATGTAAAAATTGCTCTAACTAAGGTAAAAGGCATTGCTGATGATGAAGCCACGGCAACTGCCAAGCAGTTCTTGGAAAAAGTTGGGGTGGTCGATAAGGTTGATGTGTATCCAGCATCTCTATCTGGTGGTCAACAACAACGTGTGGCCATCGCCCGTGCTTTGGCAATGAATCCAAAAATTATGTTATTTGATGAACCAACGTCAGCTCTGGATCCAGAGATGGTTGGGGAAGTTTTGAAGACGATGCGTGAGCTTGCCCAAGAGGGGATGACGATGTTAGTCGTGACTCACGAAATGGGATTCGCCCGCGAAGTGGCTTCAAAAATTTGGTTTATGAGTGACGGCGACATGATGGCCTACGATAATCCAGTTAGCTTTTTTGAAAATCCTAATTCTGAACGTGCGCAGAATTTCTTAGCGAAGATGTTGTAAGAGAGGGAATTAAATCATGAACAAATGGATAAAAAAGCTCATTATGTTGGTAATGGCATTTGGACTAGTGATGAGCAGCGGTATGGGTATGCTGAATATGCATACCGTCAACGCTGAAGAAACTGATCCGACATTAGAGCGTATTAAGAAATCTGGTAAGTTAGTCGTTGGAACTTCAGCCGATTATGCGCCTTATGAGTTCCATACAACCGAGCACGGTAAAGACAAGATCGTTGGTTTTGATATCGAAGCTGCCCGTGAGATTGGTAAGCAATTAGGTGTGAAAACTGAAATCCAAGAAATGAGTTTTGATGCCTTATTGGGTGCTGTAAAAACGGGAAAAGTTGATGTTGTTGTGGCAGGTATGACGGAAACGCCAGAACGTTCCGAAGAAGTTAACTTTTCAAAGCCTTACTTTGTTGATAAAAATGTTGTGCTAACTTTAAAGCAGAATAAAGAAAAGTGGTCAACGTTAAAGCAACTTCGCCAAGCAAAATTGGCAGCGCAAGTCTCATCTAAGCAAGACGATATCGCACATGATATAACTGATAAAAAGGTTGTCTCATTAAAGAAAATCACTGACGAAGTGACGCAATTAAACCAAGAAAAGGTTGATGGTGTCGTGGTTGCTAGTACAACAGCAAAAAGTTATTTAGAACAAAGTGATCAATTTGCTGTCTCACCAGCCAAATTACCAGGTATTTCTAATGGTTCTTCAGTGGTGATGAACAAGAATGCTACGGTATTGCAGTCAAAGGTCAATAAGATTTTGGATGACCATATTATTGGTGAACCACTGCAAAAGATGCAGGATGATGCCATTGCATTGATGAATAAAAAAGAATCTTTCTTTTCTAAATATTCACCTTATTTCGTTAAGGGAACGCTTTACACGATTGGTTTAGCGGTCATCGGCGTCTTCTTTGGAATTATCTTAGGTATCTTATTTGCCTTAATGAAATTATCTTCAATCAAAGTATTTAAGTGGTTGGCTTCAGCCTACATTGAAGCAGTCCGTGGTGTGCCTTTGTTGATTCAAGTATTCATTGTTTACTTTGGTACACAAGCCATTGGATTGCATATTTCAAGCTTCTTAGCTGGTGCGATTGCCATGTTCTTGAATTCGGCAGCCTATGTGGCAGAGATCATTCGTTCAGGTATTCAGGCAGTGCCAGACGGACAAACTGAGGCGGCACGTTCACTTGGCTTTACTAAGAATCAAACGATGCGGTATATGATTTTGCCACAGGCAATTAAGAATATTTTGCCAGCTTTGGGTAATGAATTTGTTACGGTCATCAAGGAAGGTTCGGTTGTTTCAGTGATTGGTGTTGGTGAGTTAACTTTCCAAACATCGGTGGTTCAAGGAGCATCCTTCAAACCATTTATCCCATTGATTATTACAGCGATTATCTATTTCATTTTGACATTTGGAATCAGTCGCTTGTTAAACTTATTTGAAAAGAAATTACGTAAATCTGATAAGACGTTAGGTTAATTGGCCTGAATGTCATATAGCAAAACAGGGTGGACAGCGATGTGTACCCTGTTTTTTTGTCACATTTTTCAGGGTCCAGAAACTTTTATAAAAAGTAGGAATAGCGTATATTAAAAAGCATAGAGTATGAAGGAGAAGGAAGATGTCAAAGAAAGCACGTATTAAAAAAATTCTTGTCGAACAAATCTTGGATAAGGCGGATATTCCCTATGAAACGATTGTATTTTCAGGAGGAATGAATCGTAACCAGGCAGAACTGGATGCCTATGGGTTAACAGATCATGACATTTATAAGACGTTAGCTTTGGACGGTAATGTGACTGGACCAGTTATTGGCGTTGTCCCGGTTGATAATCATTTAAATGAAAAGAAATTAGCCGCTGTGTCTGGTAATAAAAAGGTTAATATGATTCCGACTAAGAACTTGCAAAAGACAACGGGTTATGTTCATGGTGCCAACAATCCTGTCGGTATTTGGCAAACAAAGAAGTTTCCAATTTATTTTGACAATAGTGCCAAAGAGGCAGGTACGATCACTGTTTCGGCAGGTGAAGTGGGGCGCTCAATTCGGATTGATGCGGAGGCTTTAGCTGAATTTGTCCATGCACAATTTGCAGATATCAAATCGGTTGACTAATTATGTCAGGTGTAATTGTTTGGCATACAGTACTGTATATCTTTATCATTTTTTTAATAGGGCCACTAGTTGTTAGTTACTGTGTCTCTGCAATTACAGCCAAAACAAATCAGCATTTGATAAATCGGTTTGGGACTCGTGCCCCCTTACTATTTGGTTGGCTGGGAGTCATTGTTCATGAATTATCGCATGCTGGTATGGCTATCTTGTTTGGGCATAAAATCAATCGCTTGGTGCTTTTAACTAATCCCTTTCGTTCAGATCGGGAGCAACGATTAGGCTATGTTGCACATTCATGGCAGCCTAAAAATATTTACCAACAGTTTGGTAATTTTTTCATTGGTTTAGCACCAGTGATTGGGATTACATTATTAACGGGATTAACGACGCAATTATTATGGCCAGAACTGTTTGCTGTTCAGACCATTGGATGGCAAGTTTTTAGTAGTGTACCTTGGTGGCAGTTAGTTATTTGGCTATACATTGTGGTCAATTTGAACTTGGCTATGAACCTGAGTCGTTCGGATTGGTCAAACGTTTGGCAGGGATTGGCTTATTATAGTGTGGTACTGTTGTTGATAAGTTTAATCGTTGGTGTCTTGATCTCAGATCCCTGGCTGATTTTTGAAACGGTTGGTTACTGGCTGGGTATTGTTTGGCTAATTGACATTGGTATTGGCGTTTTAATGCTACTGATCGCACATATTCTAGATTGATAATTTGAATGGGGGAATAAAAATGAATTCACAAGAAGATGATCAGTTGGCGGTCATGACAGATTTTACGACACAACTATTATCTGCAGATCAAACGGGGCATGATATGACACATATTCAGCGCGTCCTAAATATGACAAAGCATATTTTAACGACGGAACCAACTGCTGACGCATTTGTTGCAGAAGCGGCAGCGCTTCTACATGATACTTATGATGATAAATTGTTTGATGACGTTGATCAGGCAAAGGCTCGGGTGGCTAATAAGCTGACAACGATTGGTGTATCTGAGGAAAAGCAATTAGAAATTTTTAAAATTATTGATAATATGTCATGGAGTAAGCAACGATTTGGTAAGCCGGAACCATTATCATTAGCTGGGCAAATTGTTCAGGATGCGGACCGCTTGGATGCAATTGGTGCTATTGCCATTGCACGAGTGATTCAATATGGGGTTGCTCATGGCCATGAATTGTATAACCCGGACATTAAACCAAGGCAGGCGAAGACAAAAGCTGAGTATCGTCAGGCAGATGGTGAAACCATTATGAATCATTTTTATGAAAAATTATTTTTACTAAAAGATTATTTAAACACAAATGAGGGCAAACGAATTGGCGAAAAAAGAGATCAGCTAATGCATGATTTTGTGACCCAGTTTGAATTAGAATGGCAACAAAAGGATTATTGATCTAATAAGAAGGGAGTGAGTGTGTGAATTCAATATCAAAAAAGGAACGTGGCGTCCTGTTAATATTGATGGTGGGAGTTTTTCTAGGATTTTTGAATCAAACGTTGATGAATACAGCGTTGCCACAAGTTATGGCGGATTTTAAAATTTCGACTTCCCTTGGTCAGTGGATGACAAATGGGTATATGTTAGTGAATGGTATTATGGTGCCATTAACAGCCTTTTTAATTCAGCGATTAAAAACGCGAACATTATATCTAAACGCATTATTGATTTTTGCAATTGGGACTTTAATTGCTGGTTTTGCGCCAACTTACTTTGTTTTAATTTTGGGACGAATGGTGCAAGCTGCTGGAGCAGGAATCTTTGGCCCCTTGATGAATGTTGTTGTGATGAATATATTTGCAGCTAATCGACGTGGTGAAGCAATGGGGATTATCGGTTTAGCGTTGAATTTTGCGCCAACGATTGGGCCGACGTTATCTGGATTTATTGTTTCAAGTCACTCATGGCGTTGGTTGTTTTGGGGAATTGCGCCATTTATCTTTTTAGATTTAATCTTAGCTTTTTTCCTATTAAAAAATATCGGTACACAAAAGTTCTTGCGTTTTAATTTCTTAGGCGTGTTGCTTTCGAGTATCGGGTTAGGTAGTTTGTTGTATGGTTTCTCGAATGCTGGGGATGGTCAATGGTCAAGCCCAAATGTTTGGGGCTTTTTGCTGGTGGGTATCTTAGTCACTATGCTATTTGTCTACCAACAAACCCATGCGAAAAATCCGCTGCTAAACTTTAATGTGGTCAAATATCACAATTTTACGATTGCGACCATTATTAACGTCGTGTTGATGTGTGCCTTATATGGTGGTGCTTTGATGCTCCCCTTATATATGCAAACGGTGCGTGGTGAATCAGCACTGATTTCTGGATTAGTTTTACTGCCAGGTGCGTTGATTACGGCAATTCTATCGCCAACTTCAGGTAAATGGTACGATCAGTTTGGTGCTCGCTGATTAGCCCCAATTGGGTTAGGAATTGTTGTCATCGGAACGATTATTTTAGCGAACTTGCGATTAGATTCACCGCTATGGTTACCAGCCCTTGGTCAGTTGATTCGTCAATTAGGTTTGGTCATGGTAACGATGCCAATTCAAACAGAGGCTTTTAATTCATTACCAATCGCGATGGTACCTGATGGCTCAGCGGTTTATACAACTATTCGTCAAGTTGCAGCATCATTTGGAACTGCTGCTTTAATTACGGCGTATGGCTTAACAGCTGCTGGTGTAAAGGCAGGGCAGACCCAAGTAATGGCTGATTTAAGTGGAATTCACGTCGCTTTTTGGATAGCGACCGGTTTGGTTGTTACGGCGCTATTGTTAACTAGATTGTTACGAGATCGGCAATACATTGATGAAGATCGTCATGTTCATCAAGAAAATGACTAAATAAAAAGTGGTCTGACC
>OMJG01001951.1_pt1 | contig 10893 bp, 11 predicted proteins | sample 1646431 | NCBI WGS metagenome assembly OMJG01 (sample SAMN03771674, study PRJEB25209) | food metagenome | isolation source: Cotija cheese | place: Mexico:Jalisco,Michoacan | collected 2011-12-12 | reverse complement strand
AATGACCAATTTCAAAAATGCTCGGACTGCATTTGCTAATGCAGTTACTGAAGGCAAAGAGAAAGACGAACAAAATCAAGCTTTTTCTGCAATGATGGAAGCTCTGTCAAATGACACTGTTGATTATATTGATAAGACAGTTAATGGTAAGATCGAGCCGGTTTTGAATGCACGTGCTAAGGATCCAGATATTACTAGCGAAGAAGTCGACTTCTTCAATGCTTTAACTTCTGACGATACTTCGCATAAAGAAAGTAAAGAAGTAGTCTTGCCAGAAACTACAGTGGATAAGATCTTTGAAGACCTGGCTAAAGATCATCCATTCATGCAGATCATCGGTTTGCAAAACACTGGTTTACGCTTGAAGTTTTTGAAGTCAGAAGCAACTGGCGCAGCAGTTTGGGGCAAACTTTATGATGGGATCAGTGGACAATTAAAGGCAACCTTCAGTGATGAAGATGCTAATCAGTCCAAGCTGACTGCATTTGTGGCTATCCCAAATGATGTTAAAGACTTCGGTGCAGCATGGATCAAGACTTATGTCATGACTCAGATCGAAGAAGCTTTTGCTGCAGCTGCAGAAGCAGCCTTTATTGCTGGTGATGGTAAGGATAAGCCAATTGGTTTAACTAAATCCGTAGCTAAAGGCGTTTCTGTCACTGATGGAGTTTACCCAGATAAAGAATCTGCAGGAGCTATCACTCTGAAAGATACTGATACTGCTAAGAAAGAACTTGGTGGAATCGTCAAAGCTTTGTCCGTCAAAGAAAACGGTGAACCATACGCTGCCAAAGGCAATATTTACCTGGTAGTTCAACCGGGTGTATCGATCGATTTAGAAACTACTATGACGATGCAAAATGTTAACGGTCAATGGGTCTATGCTTTACCATTCGGTTTGCAAGTTGTTGAATCTCAATTTGTTCCAGAAGGTAAAGTTGTTGCTTTTGTGCCAAAACGTTATGATGCATACTCTGCTGGCAATGTAGCAATCGCTGAATTCGATCAGACTCTAGCTTTAGAAGATGCTACTTTGTATACTGCAAAACGCTTCTTCTACGGTAAAGCTGCGGATGACAACACTGCTAAGGTCTATGACTTCGGTGATTCGGGAAAATAACATCCCCTAGCGGTGGCAAAGTGACAGCAGGTACAACTACTGCCAAAATCACTGCTGACTAGGGGGCGATGCTATGGCGTTATTAGAAGATCTAAAAAATCGCCTACACATTTATCATTCTGTGGAAGATGATTTTTTACAGAATGACATCCTAGCACCGTCTATTGATGCTATTGCTCGCATGACTGGCGTTGATAAAGATTCTGATGATTCGCAATTCAAAGAACTTGTTTTGGAACGTTGTCGCTATGCGTATAATGACCAGCTCGAGTTTTTCGAGGATAATTTTCAATCGGAGATCATGGGACTTTCGTCCACATTGCTAAAAGGCGGTGATGATGATGCAGGGTCCTAGCTTTGAGTATCAGAAACCTAAAGTCACCAGAGGTCAATTAAGGGTCCCTGTGACGTTTTACGGCGAAGATGATACAGATTCGCCTTACCCTAATCATACGGGCAGGAAAGAGCTATTTTCGTGCTTGTGCTATCCATATGCTAGCTCTAATAAAGATCTAAGTATCTTGGATGCTACCGGAGAAAAACGTGGTGTTACAATCGTTATTCCGGATACTCGTGGTGAATTTATTGTTTCGCCAAGCATGACCGCTGTGTTATCTGATCCGCGTTATCGCAAAGAAGACGGTAGCTATATTGAGTGGAATATTCATGAGCCACGGGAAGATTTTGAAAATAATCAATTCGTCACGATTGTTTTGGGGGTGGCTGAATAATGGCTAATGGGGTAACTTTTACCGGTTGGGATGAAACCATCAGAAAACTGGAAGAGAAAGCATCACCAGCCAAAGCAGGACGCATTGAGAACGCTGCTTTAAGAGCAGGGGCAAAAGTATTCGAGGCTCACATCAAACACGCTGTGGCTGGTTATATGGACACCGGAGCCACGTTTAATGAAGTTATTGCTGGTAAGCCACGACTTAGAGCAGGGCACCGCTCTGTTAAGATCGGATGGCGTGGTGATGGCTCAAAGCAACGTTGGCGATTAGTTCATTTGAATGAGTTTGGATATACCAGATTTGGACGAACATATAGTCCGCGTGGTCTTGGTAAAGTTCAAGGAGCTTTTGATAGTTCAAAAGAAGCTGCTAAACGTGCTCAGGTAAACGAATTAAAAAGGCTGGTGAAGTGATGGTTCAAAATATGGCTCAAACTATTTACGAAGCTTTTTTGTCTAATGCAACTATCGAGCAATTCGTATTAGAAGGCAAAAAACATAAGATTTTTTTCTATGAAATGCCCGATGGTGTTTTGCCTAATACAATGATCATTATCCGGCCGATGCGTCCACCTGAAACACAAAACTCAGGGAGCGATGAACCGCTAAATAAAAGCTTATTGTATCAGATAGATGTACAGGCAACTGAAATGGAAGTCCCTAAAAATATTCAAGCAGAAGTCGAAAGAGTAATGCACTCTCTCGGCTTTTTACGCTTGAATAGCGATGAATTAGACGAATATTTTCCTGACACAAAAAGATATGTCGATGCTAGAAGATTCATTAAAACAACAAATTTGTATGATACAAACTATTAAAAGAAAGAAGGAATTTAAATGTATGTAGGATTTAAGAGATTAACTATTCAACCTTTGGACAAAGATTTCAAGCAAGATGGAGAACCGATTATTATTGAAGGCAAGCAAGATGAAGGTGGTATGGTTACTGCTGATATTTCTGGTTTGTCAAAAGAGCCAACTAAGGTGTCTGCATCAAACATTGCTTACTATATTTCTCGCAAAGGTGTGGGCAATGTTAAGGTCGAATTCGGTATTTTGGATTTGCCACTAGGGGCTGAAACTCGTGTACTTGGACGTGAAGAATCTAAGTTCAAAGTTCAATACACTGGTGAGAACACTGAAGCGCCATATTGCTCGATTTTGATGGAATCTGCCGATGCTCAAGGCAACACATCTCTAGTTGGTTTCTTCAACGGTGTATTTTCTAAGGACGCTGAGAAAATGGAGACCTTAAAAGATGGTGAATCATTCGAACCGGAAGCTGAAACTTATTCGTTTGCTGCAGCAGGTTCTCACCAAGCTGAAACTTCTGGTAAATATATGGCTAAATACAATGGAGCTGATCAAGATGCTATTAATGAGATTCACCATAATGTTTTATTAGAGACCCCAATAAGCTAACCGCACCTACTGGGGGAGGTGTAGTTCCTAGTACGAGTGCAGCTAAAATTACCGCTGAATAAGAGAGGAGGCTAATAATGGCTGAGGATAGAGAAGAACAGTATTTAAAAGCAATCAAAGATGGTAAGGTCGTTGCTGTTGGTGAAAAAGGTACTAAAGAAGTAGATGTTACTGGCTTAACACCCAATACCAAATATGCCAAGGGTGCTTATAAAAAAGCCTTCGATGCAACTGTCGACAAGAATGTAAGCGACATTGCTAGTGACCCAGTTGATGTGGAAGAGTTTACTACACTCCCGATCACGGTTACAGGTGTGACACTGGATAAAAGTACCCTTGCATTAGATACAGGCAAAACCGGGCAATTGACTGCAACGGTGGCACCGTCTAATGCCACAAACAAATCAGTTAGTTGGAGATCAGATACTATCGCAGTGGCAACTGTTGACAATTCTGGTAAGGTTACGGCAGTCAAAGCGGGTACAGCAAAAATTACTGTTAAGACAACAGACGGTTCTAAGACAGCACAATGTGCGGTTACAGTAACTGCTAAAGCCGAAGAGCCACCAGCCGAAGGATAATTGAATAAACCAAGTCGCCTAACGAAAACAACAATACCGTAAGGGGCGGCTATTTTTTTGGAGGTAAAAATTTTGTCAAAAATAAAAATTAAATTACGCGATAAAAAAGGCGTTTTCCATAATTACGAACAAAATTGGGTGCCAACTCGAAAATTGATGGAGAGTTTCGAAATTGATAGTCAAACTTATCCAACAAATAAAGAATACTACGAAAAGACAATCAATTTTGTTGCGTCAGTTTTTGATGACAAACGAGTAACTTATGATGCGATCATTGATGGCGTCGCGTCAAATGAACTTGACAACTTCATGGAAGACTTTTTCTTACAAATGGTGGGCGGTACAGACCCAAACTTGGAACCGGAGAACGAATAACTCCGGATCAAGCAAAAGAAAATGTCTATGATCTAATGCGTACGGTGGTCACTAATCTGCCTGGTTACACGATCAACGACATGATGGATACAGACTTTGATACTCTGCTCAATGTTTTGAGTCCGAAAAAGAAGAAGAAAAATAAATTTGCTGGTAAAAAAGTTCATTCATTAGCTGAATTTATTGAATCGACTTAGAAAGGGGGTAAATTATGGCTGATGAAGTTTTAGGTCGTATGGCCATAAAACTTGACCTAAAAGATTCTAATTTTACCAAAGGCTTAACTGGAGCCAAACAGGCGACGCGTAATGCGATGTCCGAAATGAAAGCCAATCTAGCTGTGGTTGGTCAAACTGGTTCAAAGTATGACATATTAGCTCAAAAAGGCCGTGGGCTGACTAAAGCGCTGGAAGCTCAAAAGCGTGAGATGCGATTATTGGATAAGGAGTATAAGAACTCTTTGACCAGTAACGGTGAACAAACTCGTGCCTCTGCTAAGTATGCTCAACAAGCCAATAATGCACGTGCGAAAGTTGAAGCTTTAAATAGACAGATCGTTGAAAATGCAAAAGCTATGGCGCGTGCAAAAGTAGAAACAACTGGTTGGACGGGCAAATTAAACACTGTAAGTAAATATACTGTGCAAGCCGGACAGAAGATGTCAAAGTTTGGCGACACATTTACCAAACGTGTTTCCGCTCCGATCGGTGCTGGCTTTATTTATAGTGCAAAACAGGCAATTGATTTCAACTCACAGATTGCAGCTTTAGGACCTTTATTGACTAATGGTGGCAAATTGACAGCTCAATATCGTAAGCAGTTGGATCAGTTAGCTGGATCATCTAAACGTTGGTCTAAGCAGTATGGTGTTTCTACTACCGATATTAACCAAGGAATGGGCGAATTGATTCGTAAAGGCTACACAGCTAAACAAACCCTTGGAGCAATGCCGGCTATTTTAGATGCAACAAAAGCTTCTGGCGACAGCTTTAATGATGTCATGCACGTTTCGACTTCTGTGCTTGAACAGTTCGGGTTGAAGACTAAATCCACTGCTGGAACATTGAAGAACACGACTCGTGTTACTGATACCCTGACTACAATTGCCAACCGTACGAGTGCAGGATTTAAAGATATGGGAGATGCCATGGTCTATATTGGACCGTCCGCCCACGCTGCCGGAATATCGTTGAAAGAAACAGCTGCGATGGTTGGTATTCTTTCTAACAAGGGTATTGAAGGTAGCCAAGCTGGTACTGCGTTACGTGGTGCTTTAACACGTTTGATCAAACCGTCAAAGCAAAATGTTGAAGGTTTCAAAAAGCTTGGCATTAATGTTGAGGACTTCAAGAAAGGCACGTTAACGATGCCTGACCTGTTAGATAAGATCAAGAATAACACCAAAGGTTGGACTAAAGAGCAACGTGCATCTGCTGTTGCATTAGCTTTTGGTACAGAAGCACAATCAGGTATGAATGCCTTAATTTCTGCTGGTGGTGGAGAGTTACGGAAGTACACAAAATACGCTGAAAATTCTGCCGGCAGTACGAAAAAGATTGCTGAATCGATGAATAACACACAAGCTGCGAAAATTAAACGATTTCAAAAAGCTTTGCATGTGTTATCGATCGATATTGGTGAGAAGCTTCTGCCAGCGTTTGAGCCTGTCTTGGCTAAAGCGGATCAGTGGATCAATAAGTTTGATAATATGAGTGATCATACTCAATCTTTGATCGTTAAAGCTGGTTTGTTAGCTGTTGCTTTAGGACCAACTGCAAGTATACTCGGACGAGTATTAACTACAGCAGGTAAGTTTGGCCAAGGAATTGTTAAGGTAAAAGGTTATTTTGCTGCAGTGCGAGCTGGTAAAGACGCTATGGACGCGTTAGGGATCGGCTCTAAAACAGCAAGTGCCGGTATGGCTCAAGTCGAGCGATCTGCTGTTGGTTCAGCTGGTAAAGTTGGTGCTTTAGGAACATCATTTAGATTGTTAAATCCTTATGTACTTGGTGCTACTGTAGCTATTGGCGCTGGTATTACTGTGTGGGAGTTGTGGGGCAAGAAAGCAGTTGCTAGTGCTAAAAGAACTTCAAGATGGGGGACTGATGTTGGTGCCACTGCCGATAAAGCCTTAACGAAATTCAAAGGTACTTCTACTGGAATTGATGATGCGTTAAATGATCTTGATACCTCATTTAGCACAAGTGCTAAATCGATGTCTAAAGCGTTTGATACAGAATTTAGCGACATTGAAAAATCTGCTCATGATCACATGAAGGGTGTCGAAGATTCTATTAAAGGTCTAGACCCCGAAGTTGCAGCAGCGGTTGAAAAACAAGCCCAAAAAAACAAGCAGACTTTGGATAAAATTAACGCTGATGCTAAGGCACATAATGCTGAAGCACAGGCTATCTTAAAGAATCATAATGGTAAGATCGCTGACTTAAACGATGACGAACGACAGCTTTTAAAAAATGATCAGTTTGCCATGCAACAAGACGAGTTAAAGGCTCTTAATATTACTGGTAGTAAGAAAAAGCTAGTAATGGCTAATCTTAATCGGGATTACTCTAAGATGTCTCAGGCACAACGTGATTCTCAAATTAGAGATCTCGATGATGTTGCTAAGAAGACCACGACAAGTATGGCTAAACAGCAACGTGCCTTAAAGAAAGCCCTTGACAGCGGGAGGATTAACCAGTCAGAGTATAACAAAGGCATGAAGGCTCTTGGTGATAAAACTAGCTCCGTCTTAGACAAAGCAGCTGCAGAATATATCAAGCTTGAAAGAGCTTCTGGTAAATCGACTGCGGCTATTAAATCTGACATGTTAGAGCAAGGTTTGTCTTATCAAAATGGCATGAAGTATATTAAGCAGCATTCTAATGCAGTTAAGATAAGCGCTAAAGAAGTGGTTGATACCACTGGCAAAATGTCTAAAGCTACTCGCAAAGCGGGAGAGATGTGGAATAAACTGGTCTTTGATCCTAAAACTGGTGAAGTTAAGACTAATGCGCAAGAAGAAGTCAATAAGGCTGTTAAATCCGGTAAGCAATGGGATCAGATCAAACTGTTAGCTAAGAAGGGCAAGTTGACCACCAATGCTAAAGAAATGGTAGCTACTGCGGCTATTTCGCAAGGTAAATGGGACGGTATGACCTGGAAAGAACAGAAGGCCTTAATTCGTTCCGAAGGTGGTAAAGACTTAGTTAAGTTAATGGAAGACTCCGGCGAGTGGAACGATCTTTCAATTAAAGAGAAAACAGCTTTAGTCAATGCTAAGGGACAAAAAGAAATTGCTGATCTTCTGATGAAGACTGGGATCTGGAATGATCTAACGGTCGAAGAGAAAGATGCGGTTTTAGAGACTTCTGGCACGCAGGAACTTTATGACATGCTGGATAAAGCTGGGTTATGGAATAAATTAACATTGGCTGAGAAAACGGCTGTAATTTCTGGCGATGATAAAGGCATTGCTAATATGCTTGATAGGATGCATCTTTGGAACAATTACACACTCAAAGAGCAGATCGCAATGGTTGCCACAAAAGGTGGTGGAGAAATTGCTAATGCGTTGAATAAACTTGGTGTGTGGAACAGCCTAACTCCAAAAGAACAAATTGCAATTATGACTGCTAAAGGTAAGTCTGAAATGATTGATGCTTTAGTAACTGCTGGTGTGTGGAACAATTTAACACTTTCTCAAAAACAAGCACAAGTTAAAACAGAAGGAACTGTTGGATTGATCGATCAGTTGAATAAAATGGGTCAATGGAATAATTTAACTCCGGAAGCTAAAAATGCCATTGTTAACGCTAAAGGTAGTGCTGAATTAACTAATATTCTGACTAAGTACGATCTATGGAAGAATTTGCCTCCAGAATTAGTTAAGCAGTTAGTTGCTGAGGATAAAGCTAGTGGTCATGCAAAAGATGCAACTGACGCAATTAATAGCTATAACAAAGCTAACCCTGGTCGAAAGAAACTAAATGTTAATGATAATGCTTCGCCTAAATTGGGAATTGCAACAACTGCAACTAACGTGTTCAGAAAAACTTCTCCAGGTGGAACAAAGAATGCTAAAGCAACCAACAATACCTCTAAGCCGATGAACTTAGCTAAACGTTCAGTTGATACTTTCAGAAAAACAAGTCCTGGAGGATTAAAGACCGCTAAAGGTAAGGATAGTGCTAGTAGCCAAATGAATAAGGCTAAAGGTGGTGTTGATAGGTTTAGAGGTACTTCTCCCGGTGGAACTAAATCTGCTAGAGGTAGCGATAATGCTAGCAGCCATATGAATAGTGCTAGAAGTTCAGTTAATAACTGGCGTGGAACGAGTGCTGGCGGCACAAAGACAGCTAGAGCTAGAAATGCTGCAAGCACTGCAGCAAGTGCTGCGATTAGAGCGATTAAGGCCTGGAATGCGGTAAGTCCGAAAACTCATGTCTTAACTTCAATTGTTAATACGGTTCATAATTTCATTACCAAACACAAGAAGAACGCCACTGGTACTAATTTTCACCCCGGCGGTGTAATGGAGGTTAACGATCAACCGGGGCACGTTTTTCGTGAGATGGTTCGCTATCCAAGTGGCGATTCATTTATTCCGAAAGGACGTAATGTTTTTCTAAATGCACCAGCTGGTACACAGGTATTGCGTGCGGATCTCACTGCTAGAAAATTCCGTGGGTTACCACAATATGCTAAAGGGATTGGTGACAATACTCGTTTATTGAATCAAGCGGTTGATGTGACTAATGAATTAAAAACTCAAGGTCAGACGCAAGTAATCAATAATAATAGTCAAGGGGATTTGTCAGCGTTGGCGTCAGGTATTGATAGTATGAATAATCTATTAAAGCAGGTTCTCAACAAAGACATTTCTATCAATATGAATGGCAAAAGTGTTGGCCAGCTGGTTGAATCAACTGTTTCGCAGAAACAAATGGATAATATAAATTATGCTGAAAGGAGAGTCTATCGTGGTTAGGTCAATAACATTTGATGGAGTTAATTCTCTTGAAGATTATGGAGTTCTTATTAAGGATGCCAATATCGGTTTTCCGGCAAAAACTAAAAATAGAATTAAAATCCCTAACACAAATATATTTTATGACTATGCTGATCTTTTTGGTGATCAATATGAAGAAAGAGTTTTAGAATATACGCTTATTTTAATTGAAGCCAATGCAATGACTGGCCAAGAAATTCAGCATAAAAAAATGTTGTTGGCTAATTGGTTAATGCCTGGTCAGCAACACAAGCTGGAGGATAGCAACATCCCTGGCTACTATTTTCTGGCAGAAGTTCAATCTGCACCAGTATTGGAAGACCTATTTACGTACGGTGAGTTGACTGTGCAGTTTACTTGTTATCCATATAAAATTGGTGATCACTTAGAAGGAAATGATATTTGGGACATATTTGATTTTGAAACGGATGTCGCACAGGAACTTAGCTTTACTGTTAACGGCAATGTATCTAAGGATATCTATAATGTGTCTGCACATAGTATTGAGCCCCGAGTGGTAGTCACTGGCAACGTTTCTGTCAGTATGAACGGGACCACGATTGAATTAAATAATGGAACGTTTGACGACGTAGGCTTGGTCATTAACGTTGATAAGAATGTGGCGCAGTTATCTGGCAATGGGACGATCAGATTTGAATTTCGAAAAGAGGTGCTGTGATTGTATTCGGTAAAAATAACCAATGGCAGCAGTTCGAAGATTATCCACAATGATCGTGTGAACATTCGCTTGAGTGACGCTAAAATCGCTACAACGATCAATCAGGCCAGTTCGTTCACGTTTAATCTCTATCCAAACAATCCGGGGTGGGATCTGTTGCATGAATACACGACCGGAATTGAAGTATGGAAATTTAATAAGTTGTTGTTTAAAGGGCGTGTGATGAATGTCCAAACTAATTACACAAATGAAGGTCAATTATTAAAACAGGTCAGTTGCGAATCGCAGCTGGCTTTTTTGAATGACTCGATTCAATCGTATAAGAAAGTGCAGATGAAACCACGTGACTTTTTTGTTTATTTGATAAACGAACACAATAAGCAGGTTGACGCCGATAGGCAGTTGAAAGTTGGCAATGTAAATGTCACTAATTCAACAGATAATGTTTATTGCTACGTCGAAGATGGTTTATCCACATTTGATGAAATTGATGCAGATCTCTTACAAAACGAATCATTAGGCGGAGAGTTGTGGATCCGGAATGAAGCCGATGGTGTGTATATTGATTGGCTACGTGATGGTGTTGCTAAAGGGCGACAACAGATCGAGATGAATAAGAATATGCTGTCAGTTTATTCTAAACCTGATTTGAACGGACTGTGTACGGTTTTATATCCGTTTGGGGCTACGCCGGAAACAACGGCTACTGATGATAAAGCTTCCGATGTGGCTAGTCCAAGACTGACTATCGAAAGTGTTAATGGTGGCAAGAAGTATTTGGAGGATGTTGGCCTAATTAGTAGATATGGGCGTATCTCGGGTTCAAAGACTTGGGATGATGTGAAAGTTGCCGCTAATTTAAAAACTAAAGGCCAAGCTTACTTGAACACTTTTAAAGCTGTGAAGATTGGTTATGAGCTAAAGGTTGAAAGTTAAAGAATACTTGTGCTGCTTGTTGTATCACGGGTTTTTG
>OMJG01001950.1_pt1 | contig 10900 bp, 6 predicted proteins | sample 1646431 | NCBI WGS metagenome assembly OMJG01 (sample SAMN03771674, study PRJEB25209) | food metagenome | isolation source: Cotija cheese | place: Mexico:Jalisco,Michoacan | collected 2011-12-12 | reverse complement strand
TTAGGCGGTCAATTAGGCTGGGGACCAGTACTCTGGTTAGCTATCATTCTTTCCGTTGTCGGACAATTGGGTGATTTGGTTGAATCAGCTTATAAACGTTACTACGGTGTGAAAGACTCTGGAAATATTTTACCAGGACATGGTGGCATATTAGATCGGTTTGATAGCTTATTATTTGTCTTTCCATTGATGCATTTAGTCGGATTGTTTTAAATAGATTGATACAATAAGTAGAAGGGATGTTCTGATGAAAACATTTTTAACATTTATTTTTGTGTTTGGTTTGATTGTTCTAGTTCACGAGTTTGGTCATTTTATTTTTGCTAAACGTGGCGGCATATTGGTTCGTGAGTTTTCAATTGGCATGGGACCAAAATTATTTTATCATCGTCATAACGGAACAACGTATACTATCCGTTTACTACCAATTGGTGGGTATGTTCGAATGGCGGGTGAAGGTGAAGAGGAGGGAGAACTATCTCCTGGAATGCACTTGTCACTTGTTATAGATGAAAATGGTATTGTGACGAAAATCAACCCAACAAAAAAAGTACAATTACCTAATAGTATACCAATTGAATTGATTGCATATGATTTAGAAGATAAATTATTTATTAAAGGATATGAAAATGGGGATGAATCTGAAGAAAAGATTTTTCCAGTATCTCATGACGCAACGATTATTGAAGAAGATGGTATTGAAACACAAATTGCGCCACGTGATGTTCAATTTCAATCAGCTTCTTTAGGTCGTCGAATGATGACAAATTTTGCAGGACCCATGAATAATTTCATCTTAGCTGCAGTTCTGTTTATCCTTGTAGCCTTTATGCAAGGTGGAAAATATGTTGAAGATCCATCAAATGCGATTGGTGGAGTTATCCAAAATAGTGTAGCGGATAAAGCAGGCATTAAACCGGGTGATAAAATTATTCAAGTAAATAGTAATGACACACCAAAATTTACGGATATTTCAGCAGAAATTTCTTCTAATGCTGGAAAAAAAGTGTCTTTAGTTTTAGAAAATGATAAAAATGAAAAAAGAACGGTTGAAGTCGTACCAGAAAAAAGTGAACAAAATCCTAGTGTTGGAATGATTGGGATTCAGATGAGCAATAAGTTCATGCCATTATCATTTTTTGGTAAGATCCAATATGGAGTGACACAAATGATTGCTAATTCATTAACTATTTTTAAAGCATTGGGTGATTTGATTACTGGATTTAGTATTAATAAATTAGGTGGTCCTGTCATGATTTTTAAACTATCTGAATCTGTGTCAAAAAGTGGCATCATCGCTATCTTATCCTTTACCGCGATGTTATCAGTCAATTTAGGAATTATGAACCTAATTCCATTACCAGGTCTTGATGGTGGAAAGTTAATGCTGAATTTATATGAAGGTGTTCGCGGTAAACCATTAAGTCAAGAAAAAGAAGTGATGATTACTATGGCTGGAGTGGTGATTCTAGTTGTATTAATGGTTGCTGTTACTTGGAATGATATTCAACGATTTTTTATTCAATAATATGTTTAGGGGAGTTTAATAATAATGAAACAATCAAAATTTTTTATGCCAACTTTGCGTGAGGTACCAAGTGAAGCCGAGGCAATGAGTCATAAAGTGTTACTTCGTGGTGGATACATTAGACAGGTGTCAAGTGGTTATTATATTTATTTACCACTTGCTTATAAAGTGATTCAAAAAATTGAAAACATCATGCGAGAAGAATTTGCTAAAATTAATGCTAATGAGATGCTTTTACCAGCCGTTATACCAGCTGATTTATGGCGAGAAAGTGGTCGTTATGCAACATATGGCGATGCCTTGATGACGTTTACTGCAGATGGTGATAAAGAGTATCTTTTGGGACCAACACATGAAGAAACATTTACAGATTTAATTCGTAAAGATGTGAATTCTTATAAAAAATTACCACTTTATCTATACCAAATTCAATCAAAATACCGTGGGGAAAAACGTCCACGTTTTGGTCTACTACGTGGACGCGAATTTATTATGAAAGATGCGTATTCTTTCCATGCCTCAACAGAGAGTTTAGATGAAGGCTTTAATGACTTTGAAGAAGCCTATAAAAAAATATTTGACCGTTGTGGCTTAAACTACCGTATTATTATTGGTGATGGCGGTGCAATGGGAAGTAATGATTCAAAAGAATTTATGGCCATTGCTGAGATTGGTGAAGATACGATTGTTTATTCAAATGAAAGTGATTATGCAGCTAATTTAGAGATGGCGACTAGTTTTTATGCCTCTAAAAAATCTCATGAAACACCACTTGAAATGGAAAAAATTGAAACTCCAGATGTTGGAACAATTTCAGAATTATCTGACTTTCTATCTATTTCAGAAGATAAAACAGTGAAATCTTTGTTTTATATGGCTGATGGAAACCCTGTGATGATTTTACTTCGCGGTGATCACGAGTTAAATGACGTAAAATTAAAAAATTATTTAAACGCTGTTAATTTAGAACCAGCAACAGATGATGAGGTAAAAGAAGTCTTAGGAGTAGAATTTGGTTCTTTAGGTCCTGTAGGATTACCTGATACGGTTGAATTACTAGCTGATTTATATGTACAAGATTTATCTAATACAGTAGTTGGGGCAAATGAAACAGGGTATCATATCAAAAATGTGAATCCAGGCCGTGACTTTGAACCAAAAGAATATTTAGATTTACGATTAGTCAAAGAAGGCGAAATTTCTCCTGATGGTCGTGGAAAATTACAATTTACACGAGGTATTGAATTAGGACATATCTTTAAACTTGGAACATTTTATTCTGAAAAAATGAAAGCAGAAGTGTTAGATGAGAATGGAAAAGCTATTCCCGTTCAAATGGGGTGTTATGGTATTGGTGTGAGTCGTTTACTTTCAGCTATTACCGAACAAATGTCTGACGAGGACGGCATCAACTGGCCAGCTGAAATTGCGCCATTTGATGTGCATATCATTCCAATTAATCCAAAAGATGAGCATCAATGGAACTTAGCCTTAGATATTGAAAAAGAATTAGAAAGCTATGGCTTAGATGTGTTGCTAGATGATAGAAAAGAACGTCCAGGAGTGAAATTTAAAGATGCTGACTTGGTTGGTGCCCCATTTAGAATCACTGTTGGTAAAAAAGCAGAAGAAGAAATTATTGAAGTGAAAATCAAGAAAACACAAGACGAGTTAGAAATTCGTCGCGACGAGTTATATGTAACGTTAAATATCTTGAATAAGTAACAATACCTTTAAGGTTCTTAGTCTTATTTACTAAGAACCTTTTTCATGTATAATGTAAAAAGGAAAGTAGGGATGACCATGAGCTTATCACCAGTAGAATTATATGCTCAATTAATAAAACAAATTGCTTTAGATGACCAATTATCCAACTATCCTCTTTTAGAAACAGGTGAAGTGAAAAAAGTCACTGTACATAAAAAAAGTCGACCTATGGGAGTTTAATTTAGGGTTTCATCATATTTTACCAATGTCACATTATCAGTTGTTATCTACTCATTTAGAGACTGCTTTTAATGATATTGCGCGTACTTCATTGGTTGTATCGAGTCAAAATAAAGACTTAAATGATGATTTATTAGCAGATTATTGGTATCACGTATTAAAGGCCAATGAAGAGATGACAAATGTTGTGAAAAATTCATTGTTGCAAACACCACCATTTGTTGAAGACCAGCAGGTTATTTTATTGGTTGAAAATGAAGGGGTCGAAAAATATTTAAGTCAAAAGCATTTAGGACGCCTTAGTGAGCTATATAAACGCTACGGATTTCCTGAGTTTAAATTTGTTGTTCGAATTGATGACACAAAAGAGTCAGATATTCAAAAGGCGTTTGAACAACGGCAACAAGAGCAAGCAGAAGAATTAATGAAACAAACAGCTGCAGCCATTGAAAAAAATCAACAACAAAAGAAAAAACAAGAAACGCTTGAACATGAAGGCCCAATTCAACTTGGAAGAACGATTCCAAGTGATGAGGTGATCACACGTATGGAAGACATCATTGAAGAAGAACGTCGTGTGACTATCGAAGGGTTTGTGTTTGATAAAGAAATTAGAGAATTACGTTCAGGCAGAAAGTTATTAATTGTCAAAATCACAGATTATTCATCGTCATTTGCTGTGAAGAAATTTTCTAATAATGAAAAAGACGTCGCTTTATTTGAAGCAATTAAAACCGGAAGTTGGTTAAGAGCAAGAGGTAGTATCCAGGAAGACACGTTTATGCGTGATTTAGTGATGAATTGTCAAGACTTAGTTGAGGTAAAAAAAGAATTAAGAAAAGATACAGCCCCTGAAGAGGAAAAACGTGTTGAGCTTCATCTTCATACAAATATGAGTACCATGGATGCGACCAATAGTGCCACAGATTTAGTGGCTCAAGCAGGGAAATGGGGTATGCCAGGAATTGCCATTACGGATCATAGTGGCGCACAAGCGTATCCGGATGCTTATTTTGCTGGGAAAAAACATGGTGTAAAAGTGTTGTTTGGTGTGGAAGCAAACATCGTCGATGATGGTGTCCCGATTGCGTATAATCCAAAACATATTAGTTTAACAGATGCGACTTATGTTGTCTTTGACGTGGAAACAACGGGACTATCAGCGGTTTATGACACGATTATCGAGTTAGCTGCTGTAAAAATGCATAAGGGAAACATTATTGATACCTTTGAACAATTTATCGATCCAGGTCATCCGTTATCTCAAACAACCATTCATCTGACGGGAATTACAGATGATATGGTAAAGGGGTCAAAATCTGAAAAAGAAGTCTTAACGCTATTTGAAGAGTTCTGCCGTGATAGTATTTTAGTTGCCCACAATGCTAGTTTTGATATGGGATTTTTGAATACTAGTTATGAAAAATATGATATGCCAGAAGCTCCTAATCCGGTCATTGATACATTAGAATTATCGAGATTATTACATCCTGAATTGAAGTCACATCGTTTAAATCGTTTGACCAAAAAATATAATATCAACTTGGAGCAACATCACCGTGCGATTTATGACTCGGAAGCAACAGGTCATTTGTGCTGGATATTTGTCAAAAAAGCACAAGAAGAATTTGGCGTGCATTTCCATGATGAGTTTAATCAACATATTGGTGAGGGAGATGCGTATAAGCGAGCACGTCCATTCCATGCAACGATTCTCGCCCAAACACAGGTGGGGTTGAAAAATTTATTTAAGTTAATCTCGATGTCAAATGTTAATTATTTTTACCGTGTACCACGTATTCCACGCTCGAAGTTATCTGAGTTTCGAGAAGGATTGTTAGTGGGTTCAGCATGTAGTAATGGTGAAATTTTTGAAGCGATGATGCAAAAAGGTGTCGAAGAAGCGAAAAAACGTGCCAAGTTTTATGACTATATCGAAGTCATGCCAAAACAAGTTTATGCTCCATTGATTGAAGCAGAACTCGTTAAAAATGATGAAGATTTAGAAGACATCATGACTAATCTGGTGTCGATTGGGGACGATTTAGGTAAGATAGTGGTGGCAACAGGAAATGTTCACTATTTAAATAAAGAAGACGCTATTTATCGTAAAATTTTAATTAATTCGATGGGAGGAGCGAATCCTCTAAATCGCTATGAATTACCGGACGTACACTTTTTAACAACGAATGAAATGTTGGATGCGTTTAGTTTTTTAGGTGAAGAAAAAGCCAAAGAAATTGTGGTAGACAACACACGAAAAATTATGGATATGTGTGAAGACGTTGTACCTGTCAAACAAGAGTTATATACCCCAAAAATTGAAGGGTCAGAAGATGAGATTACGAAATTAAGTTATGATGAAGCACATCGACTTTACGGTGAGGAGTTGCCAGAAATCGTTGAGAAACGAATTGAAAAAGAGCTAAAAAGTATAAACGGGAATGGGTTCTCCGTTATTTATTTAATCTCTCAAAAGCTGGTTCATAAGAGTTTAGAAGATGGTTACTTAGTTGGGTCTCGTGGATCAGTTGGGTCAAGTTTTGTCGCAACCATGACAGGTATTACAGAAGTAAATCCACTTCCACCACATTATTTGTGTCCTGAATGTCAGTATTCAGAGTTTTTTGAAGATGGTAGTTATGGTTCAGGCTTTGACTTACCAGAAAAAGACTGTCCTAAATGTGGGGCTAAACTGTCAAAAGACGGACACGATATTCCATTTGAGACGTTCTTAGGATTCCACGGTGATAAAGTACCCGATATTGATTTGAACTTCTCAGGGACATACCAACCAGAAGCACATAATTATACGAAAGTGTTGTTTGGGGAAGATTATGTTTTCCGTGCCGGAACAATCGGTACAGTAGCTGATAAAACGGCTTATGGGTTTGTAAAAGGCTACGAACGAGACAATGATTTGAGTTTTCGTGGCGCTGAAATTGACCGTCTAGCAAAAGGATCAACAGGTGTGAAACGAACCACTGGACAGCATCCAGGGGGAATTATTGTGATTCCTGATTATATGGATGTGTATGACTTTACCCCAATCCAATACCCAGCTGATGACCAAGATTCTGAGTGGCGTACGACTCACTTTGATTTCCATTCGATTCATGATAATGTGTTAAAACTTGATATACTTGGACACGATGATCCAACAGTCATTCGTATGTTGCAGGATTTATCTGGAATTGATCCAAAAACCATTCCGGCTGATGATCCAGAAGTCATGAAGATTTTCTCTGGACCACAAGTTTTAGGTGTAGAGCCTGATCAAATTTATTCTAAAACAGGTACACTTGGTATTCCTGAGTTTGGGACAAAATTTGTTCGTGGTATGTTAGAACAAACAAAACCAACTACTTTTGCCGAGTTACTACAAATATCTGGCCTCTCACATGGTACAGACGTTTGGTTAGGTAATGCGGAAGAATTAATTCGCCAAGGAACGACCACACTGGCTGATGTGATTGGGTGTCGTGATGATATCATGGTGTATCTAATGCATGCTGGGTTAGAAGATGGCTTAGCGTTTAAAATTATGGAAAGTGTCCGTAAAGGAAAAGGAATACCTGACGACTGGCAAGCAGAGATGCGCGCGAATAATGTGCCAGAGTGGTACATTGAATCGTGTTTGAAAATCAAGTATATGTTCCCTAAAGCCCATGCCGCAGCATATGTGTTGATGGCGCTACGTGTGGCTTACTTTAAAGTGCATCATCCCATTTTTTATTATGCAGCGTATTTCTCAGTTCGTGCTAATGACTTTGATATTGTGGCAATGTCAAAGGGGAAAGACGCGGTCAAAGCACGCATGAAAGAAATCACTGATAAGGGAATGGATGCCTCAACTAAAGAGAAAAACTTATTAACCGTGTTGGAAATTGCTAATGAAATGTTAGAACGTGGCTTTAAATTCCAAATGATTGATTTGTATAAATCAGATGCAGAAAACTTTGTAATTGATGGTGACACATTGATTGCGCCATTTCGTTCTGTTCCAAGTTTAGGATTAAACGTGGCAAAACAAATTGTGGCCGCTCGTGAAGAACAAGACTTTTTATCTAAGGAAGATTTATCTAATAGAGGAAAGGTATCTAAAACATTGATCGAATACATGACAGACAATGGTGTGTTAAAAGACTTACCAGATGAAAATCAATTGTCCTTGTTTGATATGTTATAAAAAATAGCAGGAGGATGAAAATGGCAAAAGTGTTAGTACTAGGTGGAGCAGGTTACATTGGCTCTCATGCAGTAAAACGGTTATTGGATAGTGGCAAAGAAGTGGTTGTGGTGGATAATTTATTGACTGGACATAAAGAAGCAGTGGACGAACGTGCCACGTTTTATGAAGGAGATATTCGTGATAAAGATTTTTTAACAGGTGTTTTTGAGAAAGAAGACATTTCCCAAGTGGTTCATTTTGCCGCAAGTTCACTTGTTGGAGAATCAGTTGAAAATCCACTAAAATACTTTAATAATAATGTATATGGCATGCAAACCTTACTTGAGGTGATGAATGAATTTGACGTGAAAGAAATTGTCTTTTCTTCAACCGCTGCGACTTACGGTGAACCTGATGTAACGCCTATTACGGAAGACACGCCAACGAATCCAACAAATCCTTACGGCGAAAGTAAATTGATGATGGAAAAAATGATGAAATGGTGTGATAAGGCATATGGTATTAAATATGTATCATTGCGTTATTTCAATGTGGCAGGTGCGATGCTTGATGCGTCAATCGGTGAAGATCACACCCCTGAAACGCATTTACTCCCAATCATTTTACAAGTGGCACTAAATCAACGTGAAAAATTAATGATTTTTGGTGATGATTATCCAACACCAGATGGCACATGCATTCGTGATTATGTGCATGTCGTAGATTTAGTTGACGCGCATATCTTAGCCTTAAACTATTTATCCACACATGAAGAAAGCCAAATTATTAATCTTGGTAGTAGCAATGGGTTTTCAGTAAAAGAATTGCTGACTGAAGCCATCAAAGTAACTGGAAAAGCTATTCCTTCTGAGATTGCACCAAGACGTGCAGGAGACCCGTCAATGTTAGTGGCTTCAAATGAAAAAGCGAAAACTATTTTAGGGTGGAATCCTCAATACACTGATGTGGAAACGATTATTTCCAGTGCGTGGCAATGGCATCAAAGTCACCCACATGGATACGAAAAATAGCGAGTAAATGTTAAGCCAAGGACGGTCATCGTTCTTGGCTTTTTTCTATGCTATAATAAGGAAAAAAGATGAACTTATAAGGAGACACACAATGAGTAAGCAAGAATCAAAAACGTTATACCAAGCTTTATGGAATAGTGCGGATATTCTACGCTCTAAAATGGACGCGGCAGATTATAAGGACTATTTATTAGGCTTGGTTTTTTATAAATATTTATCAGATAGAATGTTGTATAGTGCCGCTGATTTGTTAGAACAACCTGCTCACAGTCTAAAAGAAGCTCAGGCAATTTACGAAGAAGCATTTAAAGATGATGAGTTAAGAGATGATTTGATTTCTGAATTGAAATACATGTATTCCTATGCTTTAGAACCAGGTTTAACGTTTACTTCTTTAGTGGATAAAATCCATACGGGACAATTTCAATTAGAAGATTTGGCTCAAGGGTTTAGAAATATCGAGCAAAGTAGTGAGTTGTTTGTTAACTTGTTTGAAGACATTGACTTGTATTCAAAACGTTTGGGAACTACACCACAAAAACAAAATAAAACCATTTCTGAAGTGATGGTGGAGCTTGATTCATTAGATATTGCCCACGAAGGAGATGCACTTGGAGATGCGTATGAGTATTTAATTGGTCAATTTGCCTCTGATTCTGGGAAAAAAGCTGGGGAGTTTTATACACCACAAGCTGTTTCTACCTTAATGACTCAAATTGTCTTAAGTGGTAAAGAGGATAAACGAGGATTTAGCGTGTATGACGCAGCGATGGGATCAGGTTCTTTATTATTAAATGTTCAAAAATTTTCGAATGAACCTGGTACGATCAATTATTTTGGACAGGAATTAAAAACCTCCACCTATAATTTAGCTCGTATGAATATGATTTTACATGGTGTTGACGTGGCAAATCAGCATTTACATAATAGTGACACATTGGATGCGGATTGGCCGACAGAAGAGCCAACGAACTTTGATGCCGTACTAATGAATCCACCGTACAGTGCTAAATGGACAGCAGATAAAGGCTTTTTAGATGATCCAAGATTTGCTCCCTATGGTGTACTAGCTCCTAAATCAAAAGCAGATTTTGCCTTTTTATTACATGGTTATTATCATTTGAAAGACACAGGCGTGATGGCGATTGTATTACCTCATGGTGTGCTATTTCGTGGTGCAGCAGAAGGAAAAATTCGTAAAATATTGTTAGAACATGGTGCGATTGACACAGTGATTGGGTTACCGGCAAATATTTTCTTCAACACAAGCATTCCAACGACTGTCATTGTATTGAAGAAAAATCGTAAAAATCGTGATGTCTTCTTTATTGATGCATCAAAAGATTTTGAAAAAGGAAAAAATCAAAACGTGTTAACCAATGATGCCATAGATAACATCCTTCAAACTTATTTAGCACGTGAAAACGTGGATAAATACGCACAACTTGCCACATTTGATGAGATTACAGAAAATGATTTTAACTTAAATATTCCACGCTATGTTGATACGTTTGAAGAAGAAGAACCTATCTCACTAAAACATGTCGCGACTGAATTGACCACTGTTCAAAAAGATATTATAGAAGCTCATCAAGTACTTACAACGTTTTTAGATGATTTAGTTGCGACCACTGATGATGCCAAAGATGAATTAGATGCCTTTAAATCCATATTGACACGTGGTGGTGATAATCATGACAACTAATCATCTTGCACCAGTGATTCGTTTTAAAGGATTTACTGACGCTTGGGAACAGCGTAAGTTGGGGGATGTTTGCTCCATTGTTATGGGTCAATCCCCAAATTCTAAAAATTATACTGACAATCCTACTGATTATATATTAGTTCAAGGTAATGCAGATATGAAAAATGGAAAAGTTGTTCCAAGAGTTTGGACAACGCAAGTAACAAAAATTGCAGAAGTAAATGATTTGATTTTAAGTGTGAGAGCTCCTGTTGGAGATATTGGTAAAACTGATTTCCAAGTAGTTTTAGGACGTGGAGTCGCAGCTATTAAAGGTAATGAATTTGTATTTCAATTATTGGGAAAAATGAAAAGTGAGAGTTATTGGGATAAAGTTAGTACAGGTTCAACGTTTGAATCAATCAATTCTAATGATATTAAAGATGCTCAACTAATTATTCCTATTGCTGAAGAACAAACTAAAATCGGTAACTTCTTCAAACAACTTGACGATACTATCGCTCTTCATCAGCGTAAGT
>OMJG01001949.1_pt1 | contig 10905 bp, 11 predicted proteins | sample 1646431 | NCBI WGS metagenome assembly OMJG01 (sample SAMN03771674, study PRJEB25209) | food metagenome | isolation source: Cotija cheese | place: Mexico:Jalisco,Michoacan | collected 2011-12-12 | reverse complement strand
AATCATGATAGTAACATCTTTCTACTTCAAAATAAATTACATTTACTAGTTTTTGTGTTATCAATTGATGATTTGTATTGCAAAATATCAAATTTAAAAATTATGATGGAAGGTCTCTAATTATGAACATTGCACGCTTTACTCCCCTACGTATCTCATCAGCTGAGCAAAAATTCATTTTAAATTTTTCACTATTGGAACATGATCTGATACACTTTTTTAAAATACGCGATTTCGATCACGCAGTTAGTCGTATCAATAAATTTAGAGAAGTTCATCCTATAAATGATGTCGATGCAGAAATACTTAATCAACTTCTACTGGGCTTAATTGGTAGCTTAACAGCAGCTAGTTATACCCACAATCTCAACCTAAATGACTTCCTCAAATTACGATTATATTTCTTTAGTTTTATGAAAAAATCACCTTGTACATCGTCGTCATTTTGGCCATTAAGCAACGATATCATTACCACTTATTTCAATTTATTAGACAACTTTGATTTTCATGTTTCTTATCAGAATCTATCAAAACAAGTGGCCTTAACCGCTTATTACATCAGTGCCCATCCACAAGAGCTTACTAATAGTCATGGCGTTCTACATACTTTAAACTTGAACAATGATTACACCCAAAAACTGTTCAAAAAAGAACTAGGATTTTCAATTAATGCGTATATTCAGCATGTTAAATTATCGGAAGCCAAACGTTTGTTACTACAACACCAGATATCTGTCGGCAAAATTGCATCTATATTGCACTTTTATGACACTCCTACGTTCTCAAAAACATTCAAAAAGGCTGTAGGTTTGTCGCCACTCAAATATCGCGAATTGAATTGTCTACAAAATGAATAACTGGATGCTCAGTTATCCTAATATGACCAATGACACTACAAAACGCGTACCAGTTAGTTGCCGATACGCGTTACTTGATCCATCTATGACTGTATTGTTATAACTGATTCATAGTATGCAAGAATTAGTTTACCAACGCTTTAGAACCGTTGATATTAAATTACCAAATATTAAAAATGGGTCCGCTTAGCGGCCTGCGGGAAGAATTTACGTTTCAACAAATTATATGCTTTCGCCGGTAACTGCTGTTTCTCCATATACATTACCGGGACTTCCACGTACTTGAGTTGGTTGTGGTTAATCCACACATCTAGTAGAAACTCTGACAAGTAACCGAACACTCGTGCTTCTTGAACATTGTAGTCCGTAATATCAACCCGGTCGCGAACAATAAACAGAATATCAAAGACCCACTCGGCATAGGCATCAAAATTTGGTCCAGACATGATCATCATGTTAAACATGTGGGCCGAAGTTTGATTCATCAACCGATCAAAATCGTCTAAGTAAGCGGCATACCGTTCACTAATAACCGTTCGCATCATAGCCAGCGGTTCACGATGATGCGCATGAATATAGTGCGCGTAATTCGATTCAATATAATAATGGCGCTTCTTGGGTACAATAACATCATATTGCTGCAATAGCGCTTCAACTTCCGCCATTGATAAAATACCAGCCAATTTGCGTTTAGGTGTTTCAGACAAGTAACGTCGATATTGATTTAGGCCCTTAATATCTGCGTGACAGTTTTTCCAGATCCAGTACATCGCTGTTAACTCATTAAAATTCGGATTACATGCTGAAATATTATCGCCAACGTTATCCGGTTGATAATTTTGTGGTGTAGAACCATGAATCGCCGCACCAACAAAAATGGGTCGGTAAGCTGGATCCTGTGGCATCTGATTTGGCTTGTGAGCCGCAACATAAATCTGTACTTTCATTTCCCAGTCCCCCTCTGGTATGAAACTTGTTTGGCATGCAATGATTAATTTTCTAACATTTAATAATGCAAGTATTTACACGTGACTGTTAAGCCAATTAATTATCCCTACGTTTACTGTGTTGTACATAATATTTTAATAATACTACGCCCGGCGAAATAAATACTGCCGGGGTAAAAAACAGGCGCGAATTCCCGGAATATGCGGAATTGCTAGCATCGCAATCGTCACAAAACTGATCCGATAGCTAATACCGATGATCGTAACCATTAGCGGTCCCACGTGGCCAATTAAATTGCTCGTCAACCACCCTTCAATGCCAATCACATCTAAATCAATTAGGTGAAAGCACAGAACGACCAACGATAACTGCCTGTAACGCTTTAACCATTTAACTGGCTGAATATTTGGATAATGACTTAGCCAGTCACTGATTTGGATAATACATAGACTTCCAGCAACACCGCCCATGACGCTAATTAACAAATTAGGTGACGTTGGAACGGTTAGCGCAAAATAACCTTGAAAAGCGCTAATTAACCACATAAACGTGAATAACAAATACCAAGCTGGTGGCATCCGACTCAACAAGTCTGTTTGTTTAACAAGGTAGCCAGCGTACAAAAAAAGCTGTGCTAATAACGCGGCGTTAAACGCCCACGGTAAATAAGCTACCTGACCGAGCCACCCACCTAAGATTGTTAAAACGGCAAATATCACACCCCGACTAACGGCTTGACACAACCGCTGATGACATCGCGCCGTTAGCAACATCACACCATTAAACAACTGCATCGCAATGAACATACTGAGTAAGAACCACACGGCTCCGATTGGTTGAACTTGCCAATGCCACGGATTAAAAACTTCCGAACCAGCTCCGTATGCAATGGCAAGTAGCCCTCGCCGCCAGCTTGAAAAGTAGGCATTAAGCAGTGGATTTGGTAAGACACGGGCCATGGCACTCAGAATTAGAAGCACTACAGCAGTTGCTAGATAGGGGAGTAATAAGTTGATTACTCCCCGCTGACATTCCTGCTGTGCAGACCGTGGGTGGTACAAATAACCACTTAACATGAAGAAAATCGGCATGTGGAAAGCAAAAATCAAACTACCGAAGAATTGTCCGTTATAGGGGCCTAATGTATGACCAATCACAACCGCTAGAATCGCAATACCCTTCGCAATGTCAATCCAATCAATTCTTTTACCCATCGGTCGCACCCCCTACTAACTGGAAACCACCGAATAAATCTGGCAATAATCGTTGTAACCAACGAACACGCCGTAATAACCACACTAGTTCAACGCTAACAATCAATACCGCAACGCTCCACAACCAGCCGGACCACCACGCCCCAATAATTGGTGTTAGCCATCGATTAATAACCATAAACGGTTCAATCAGTAGGCCGGCTACAAGTAAACTTCCATAGCCAGCTTGAACGAAGTTATACCCCCATGGGGCCTTTGACCGCGGTCGATTCATTATCCAGATGGCAATCGTTACCCATAATGTTAAGCAGGGAATCGCCTGAAAAGTTTGTGCAAACGGCTGACTGCTGATTAGATCGAAGTTCTTCTCTAGATTCACTTGATACATCGTGACGGACACCATCACTGCGTAACATCCCACTGTTAATAACCATGCGATTAATAGGTGCTCCCTGGTAATACGTTGTAAAATATTCGCCTGGCTCAACCAGTAACCCATTAAAGCGAAAAAACAACCGGCCGTAATAGCTAATGGTGAATCAATGCTGATTGTCGTCAAGCCAGTGAAATATACTAGAACAGGGATCATACCAATGAATACTAATTCAACCCAAAACAAGTATTGCTGAATCACGATACTAGCATGGTGAGCAATCACTCGTAACAAGGGCAAGGTGACAAAGAACCCCAGTAGTTCGCACAAGATGTCATAGAAGCCAACGGGTGCTTGAACTAACGATGTTAAGAAGCCAGCAATATTAAAGCTAGCCAAACTCCGTTGTGTAACTAGGTCCTCAAGATAAAATGCCAGTGAAAATAACGTAATACCCCCCATTAACCATAAAATACGGCGAACAAGTTTCGTCGCTGATAAGGCCGGACGCCGCAACTGATAAGCACCCAAGGCCATCAACAATAAGTTCGGCCCCGCCGCTGTCATCAATGCAACAACGAACTGTGGATAAAACCAAACACTTTGTGGTTGGTGACTAAAACTAAATACCGCGTTCATTCCAGTATCACCGAATAGAATTAACATCAGGGCGATGATCAAGATCAACCGTTGAACCCGATAAGCCTGTTGATGATTCATCAGCACGACGCCCCCTTTGAACAACGACTGGCCGGTCAAACTCAGGACCGACCGCCGTACGATAATTTGGTAAATCAGCGAATAGGATCAGAATAAAGACGTTATACGTTACTTCTAAGAAATGCTGGTCAAACATACTACTGATGACAACAGCTACAAAAATCACCGGCAATAAATAGTCATGCTGCCGCGTACGTTGATACAAAAACCAGGTCATCCCGACAATCAGAATTAGCGTTAATAGTAATCCATATGAGATCAACATGTTCAAGAATGATGAATCAATGAAAAAATATGTTACTGCACCAACACCATTTGTGAACGAATCAGCTCGGTCACCACCCCAACCATTAATCGGAATTGGGGCCTGACCGAATAATCTGACTCCATATGCTAATAAAGCATTATTTCCCAATGCAAGTCGCGTGGATAAGGCATTATTGAGTGTTATCAATAACCGGTCTTGGTAATTAAAAATATTCGACAAACCGATAATCATGCCACTGGCAACTGGCAACATCAAAAAGCTATACCTGATAATTGGTCCGAACCACCGAAACTGACGCCGATAAATGTAAAGCAGATACAAACCAATCAAGATTACTAGGGCAATCACATCCGTCATCGTCTTCGTAAACTGGTAAATTATTCCCAACCCCATCAATACGGGGAGTAGTCCCACTGGTCGAAACCGGCGAGCCAACAAGTACAAATATGCTGCACAGAGATAGAAAACATGGGCCGCAAAGTCAGTCGTATATACGACACCAAATGACTGGCGTAGCCCATCCGCAGTTGTAAACGTAATATTCTTAATTAGCCCGATTTCAGCAGCGACCCACGCTAACAATAAAATCGTCCCAACGACACCCAGATAAACTTGAATGATCTGGCGAAACGAAACGTGCTGGGCTCCAATAACTAACATGATGGTTGGCATCAAGTAATGTGCACCCGATGTGAGTGTCACAACAGTTACCAATACTAGTAAACTAACTTCAAAAATAATTTGGGTTGGAGTCAACGCATCTAAGCAAACAACCAGTCCCAACAGTGCGGTTAAGGTCGCAAGTTCAACTAAAACACCTACTCGATGTGGGATCATATCGCTAAAGGTCGTCGTTTGCAGCGTTACCGACGCTAAGTAGATTCCTAAGATGATCAGATAGAGGGCATTACGTTGCTGTTGTAAGCTTGTAATCCTACGTCTCATCATAGTTGCGCCCCCAATTCTGAGCATATTTGACAAGGTACGGGCTCAGTAATGCTAACCCGCCCCCGACCACTAATACTAACTTCCAAAGTGCTTCGAAGATCACATTCGCCTTGTAGGTCACTGTCCGTTTAACCGTCTTAACTTGATAATGCTTTAGTTCCGTTAAATTATCTTTTATCGCAGCGTTGAACGCCTCAGCATTCTGTTGGGCCACTTGTCGTGAACTACTCGTTGCCGTCACCCGCAAGACTGGTCGGTGCCCAACTGGTGCCGCTTGGACCGATTCACTCAGCTCCTGAATCGGTTGCCAAATACCATAATGTGCATAAGCATAAGTACTAGCCGCCGTCAGTACCACACTTTGATGTGGTATCACATTAAACTGTGCGATAGCTTTAATATCTTGACGTCGTTGACGTTGCACGCGAGCCGTTGACATTCCCGTGTGTGTTGTTTGAGCAATCCGAATATCAACGGACGCTTGATAGACCGGCTTAGGAAGCCACTGATTGAGGCCCCAGCCCAATCCACCGCTTATCACAATAATTAGTAATTCGAGCGGTAACCACCGCCACGCTAGTCTAAAGCGTTCTTTTGGTTGCACCTTCATCCGAATCACTCACTTCCCCGTTGGCTAATTTGAAACTGACGCCAGAGATAGTCGGTCGCTAAGAGGTGTTGGTGCCCAACCGCCGTTAAATCGCGGTCAAGGACCCGGTACCGCGTCTGTTTTTGATTCTGGTGATCAGCCATTAAATTGAATATCAAGCGGTAACGATGCCGGGTGGTCGGAATCAGATTGACCGCCGTTACTTGTTGGTGACTCACATGCTCCAATTTGATGCGCCCAACTAATTGGGCTGACTGATCTAAATGCTTCGCCCGATAGATCGACAGGTGGGCGCCCTGTTGACGGAACAAGTACAGGCGCTGGCCAATCAGGTTCAAGCCGATAACCTGTTGTGCTTTCAGCGTTCCCAGGCGTAACGCGTGCCAAGTCTTAATCTGACCGGTTGCCGTTAACTGTCCATAATAGAGCTTAGTCCGGCTGGTTTGTCGATCAGTGCCACGAACCACTACGGCAGCTTTATTGGACGATTGCGCTAGTACAGTTAGCACTCGTCCCGACTTAAAACGAGTACTTTTTAACTTTAGTCGGCGATGGTGCCAATCCTTAAAGTTAGTTGTCCAGTAGCAATTCTGGCCGTCAATTAGCGTTAAACGGTCCCGTGCATATAACACGCTGGGACGGTCTAGCTGTACATGTGGGTAACTGATTGGCAACTTAATCCATACCCGACCATCCGAGCTGGTACTGATGCGACCGTACATCTTAGCACTGCCTTGGTACTGGTAATTTTGAAAGACTGGTGTTGCGGTATTCTGCGTTCCAGCTTGCAAATAGCGGGCCTGGCGCAAGGTTTGGCGCAATTCCGCTGGTGTGTCAGCGGCACGATATTTCAAGCGGATTGTTTGATTATGACGCGGTAAGAGCGTCGACAAAGGGTCCCGATTGGTCAAGACGTAACCATTAATCCCTGCACGAAACGGATTCCGGTGACCGGCTTTACCAACTAAGGTAATCGGGCCTGGTGAAATAATCGGCGTTCCATTCTGATCCGTCTGATAGATCCGTGTCACCGTATCCTGACCACGCTGAATGCTCAGGGCGTAAAAGGCGTAACCCAATAATAATCCTAGCAGTACCAGGCCACCCCACACGATTGCCCGCCGTTTTTTCATCTTCAATCATCACACATTCTATTATTTAGTTGCGGCAAATTCCGAAGCGACCGTTACAAGTGCAGCGTGAATCACTTGATGCATGTCATAGTAGCGGTACTGACCAAGGCGTCCACCGAAAATCACTTGTGACTCAGCCGCCGCCAGCTTGGCATACTGCTTGTAGAGCGTGTTGTTCGTCTGATTGTTGACCGGATAATAAGGTTCATCGCCGCGATGCCAGTTAGCTGGGAATTCGCGCGTAATCACAGTCTGATCGACATCACCCTTGCCAAACTCAAAGTGTTTATGTTCAATGATGCGCGTATAGGGCGTTTCGGCATCGGTATAGTTGACCACCGCATTCCCTTGGTAGTTATCAACGGGAATCGTTTCGGTCTCAAAGCGTAGTGACCGGTACGCCAATTCGCCTAATTGGTAGTCAAAGAACTGGTCGATCATGCCAGTGAAGACGACCTTCGGATATTTGGCGAGATAATCCGCCTTATGCGCAAAAAAGTCGGTATTCGTCTCCACGGTAATTTCAGGATGAGCTAACATCTTTTCAACGATCTGCGTGTAACCGCCGATTGGAATTCCTTGATACGTGTCGTTAAAATAATTGTTATCGTACGTATAACGTACGGGTAAACGCCGAATAATAAACGCTGGTAAGTCCGTGGCCTTTTGCCCCCACTGCTTTTCCGTATACCCCTTGATTAGCTTTTCGTAAATATCAGTACCAATTAGCGCAATCGCTTGTTCTTCTAGGTTGCGTGGTTGTTGGTCACCGAGATTCGCTGCCGCGCGCTGCTCCGCAATCTTAGCTGCTGCTTCTGCCGGTGTCCGAACGCCCCAGAGTTCACTAAATGTATTCATGTTGAACGGCAAGTTATACATGTGGCCCTTGTAATTAGCGACCGGACTGTTCGTATAACGGTTAAATTCTGCAAATTGATTGACGTAATCCCAAATCTCACGGTCCGAAGTATGGAAGATGTGCGCACCATACTGGTGGACTTGGATTCCGGCGACTTCTTTGGTGTAGATATTGCCAGCGACGTGCGCCCGTTTTTCAATCACTTTGACCCGTTTGCCACGTAAAGCAGCTTCATGTGCAAAGACAGCGCCAAATAATCCTGCCCCCACCACCAGGTAATCGTATCGTTCGTTCATGTGAATTCCCACAAAAATTAACTTTGTTCTTGGTGAATTATAACAAACATGGCGCGATAAACAATCGCTAAACATACGGGTATAGCGGGTTTTAATCAAATATCAGAGCTTGCTAAATTAAGTTTACTATCTAAATAACAAATATTATTATGATTAGTCATTTGAACGTTCAGCTTATAATCTGAATGATACCTTGAATTTGAATCCAAATTGTCACTACTAGCAATTACTACTAAATTCCGAAAAAAATTATTTTTATTACCTATCATGACAAAATAAATTCAAAAATTAAATTTTGTCATGATCAAAAATTCCGCTCAATTTAAACATCGACTACCAAATCAAAAAAACCAATTCGTGAATGAATTGGTTTTTTACATAATTTCATCAACACCGAGTCACCAAGCTAGCACATGAAGCGGCTCCCCATCTGTCGCTTTATCAACTCGGTTAGCTAGCTCTAAAAAGCTTAGAATTTTTGTCCGGGCATAAAATTAGGATTCAAGCCTTCCTTTTCTACCGCGGCATCTCGTAAAGACTGAACGTACGCTTTGAGCACCATTTTGCGATAACCGCGATAAAACGGCCCACATAATTTAACCAATAACCGCGCGTAGAAGAAACTGAGCCACGCCAAGCTCACAACGGGGTTCGCCCGCCAACGCTTAATTGTAATGAACCGGTTGCGCAACCCATAATACAGCCGCCAATCGGGAATAAACTTCGTCTTCAAATCCAGTGAAGGCAGATAAGTCTTGTGAATCAGCTTAGCTGCACTGACGTTAACCGGTCTGGCTAATTTGGCCGTCCGGACCGCGTATTCACAATCATCCCACCAGATGAAGAAGCCGGCATCCGCAACGCCGACTTGCTTGACGATTGCAAGACTCATGAAGACCCCGCAGAAGGTATACTGGTCAAATTCAAAATTACCGTCGTATTCACTTGCGGGCACTGCTTGCGTCCGAAACGTACTCCAACTCGTGAAGCGGTTCCGCTGATCAGCTTGAAGCCGGCCGTCTGCCACATAGACGCTTCCTGTTAAAATTTGGCGCGTCGGATGATCGGCTTGATAAGCAATCAGCTTTTCAAAGTAATCTGGTTCAAAAATCGCATCATCGTCAGATAGCGAAACCCAGTCCAAGTTCGGGTCAGCCTGAGCGATTTGCATTCCCCACGCAAAGCCCCCGGCCCCACCGATATTCTGATCCAGATACCGATAGTCTACACTAGGATTTGCTAAAATGCCGTTGGCCTGCAACGCATCTCGCGTGTCATCCGTGGAATGGTTGTCGATAATGATAATTTTTGTCGGTGGTACCGTTTGTTGCATTAATGCCGTGATCGATTCGATTAATAATTGTTGGCGGTTGAAAGTAACCACCACTGCCCCATATTGCATGTTTGTCCACTCCTTATCTTAACCCTAACGTCATCATGGTAAGTACTGCTGATTGCGGCCAAGCCGGTCATGCCAGCCGTCACGATAGCCTTGCACATATGCTTTTATTAATGGTCCCGCTTGACCCCAGCGATCCCGAAAAAGTAAGATAGCTAATAATTTGCGCGCTAAAAATCGGCGGGCATACCAGCGGGTAATCCGGGTCTGACCACGGTGCTTGAATAGCGATGCCAACCGATTACGCATCACGTAGTATTCCTTCCACGGTGCGATGGCGGTGCGGGTATACGTCGTTTTGTGTAAGACTAACGCATCATGGATATTTAAAAACTGACCATATTTACGGGCCCGCAGCGCATATTCGAAATCATCAAACCGAATAAAATAGGCTTGCTCGGGTAACCCGATCCGCTCAACGATGCCGCGACCCATTAAAATGCCTACGAAGGAAAAGATGTCGTATTTGAAATCGTGGTCATAGTCAGCTTCAGCAATTGGCTTAACAGTCAACGTCTGCGAATTCGTTATCACTTCGCGATGCATCGCATCATGATGACCATTCGGCAACTGGACTGAACCAGAAAAAACGCCTTGTTGAGGATGAGCTGCCATCGCTTGACGCATGGCCATGAAGTAGCCCGGTTGAAAAATAGCATCATCATCGGAAATCGAGATCCAATCACAATCCGTTCGTAAGGCTAAGCGTATACCAGTCGCAAAGCCTGCGGAACCACCAAGGTTTTGGTCACAACGCACGTACGTTAGTCGTTGCCCATCAAAGTCAAATTGTTGGCGTACCGCTGCCTCAGTTCCATCAGTCGATGCATTGTCAATGACGAACACATACTCCGGTGGTTCCCGTTGCGTTAAGACGCTCTCCAAGGCTTCCGCCAGTAGCGCTTTACGATTAAAGGTTACAATCACACACGCAATTTTTGTCATAAGTTTCCACCAAATTGTTATGATCACTTAAAACTAATTCGAATTAGCCCGTTTAACTGACTAGCCGTTTCAAGTAATTTTTCATTATACTAGTCTAGCTTGATTATAGCTAGATGTGGTGGTTAGGATGAAATATTTAAACTTGATTGGTCGGCTAGTTTGGGAATGTTTTGGGGTTGGTTTGTGAAGATAAGTATCGTTTAAAAGATTGGAAAGTTATCCATCAATTATTTATCAAAACTGCCTCATTTTCATTTTAAAAATCAGTTCTATGTTTCTTATGTATAATTCCATTTGATATAATATATTGAGACAAATGATTTTTTCCTATACAT
>OMJG01001948.1_pt1 | contig 10908 bp, 7 predicted proteins | sample 1646431 | NCBI WGS metagenome assembly OMJG01 (sample SAMN03771674, study PRJEB25209) | food metagenome | isolation source: Cotija cheese | place: Mexico:Jalisco,Michoacan | collected 2011-12-12 | reverse complement strand
TTTCTTGAATAGCGATGACATCCGGTTTTAAAGCAATGATTTTTTGTAACGTCGCACGTGTTAACAATGCCCGATTAGAATCGCTCGTTAATGCAGCATTTAATGAATCAATATTCCATGAAATGAGTTTCATATAAGTTCGTGTACTCCTATCATTTGTAATTTAACTATTGCAAGGTGACAGTGATAATAAAGCCAAACCTTAACTATTTCCATATCACTAGAATACCCTATTTCAGCTTTATTTTCATATACTAGCATACTCTGAGAATACACTATGGGCCAAAAAGCAATACTAACCCTACAATACGGACCACCTTACGGGATAGCCCGTACATTAGAAGTTAGTATTGCTCCTTAATGACTTCAATCAATTTAGCTGTCGATAATTCATGTGGTACTAAAACTTGGTTATCATAAAAACCATCATGCTCATAACGAGGGACAATATGCACATGAAAGTGAGTATTTTCTTCCATAACATCCGCATCATTTTGTAAAACTGTTGTACCAAGCACATTAAAATTACTTTCGATGATTGACACTAATTTTTTCTCTAGTCGGATTAAGTCGTCTAATTCCTGTTCTGTCAACTCAGTTAAACTCATTCGATGTTCTTTTGAAACGATTAGAATATGTCCGTCCTGAACTGGAAATTTATCTAATAACACTTTGAAGTGCTGAGTTTCTAAGAAAATCTGACTGCCCCTGAGACCTGAGCAAAAAATGCAATTGGTCATTCTTATACCCTTTCTTAGTAATTTAATAACTGGAGATATTTTTAAGTCACCTTATCATTTGAAGATAAAAACCATTGTGACTTCTTTGATTCAGTTGATCCATATATATTTCCACGTTAATAAAACACATTCTTTTAATCGCAGTTTTGTTTTAAAAATTTTAATAAAAGGTTGCGTTCTACTATAGTTGCAACCTCTCTTAAATCTCACATTTTATCTCTTTCTGATTATTTTATACAATAGTGAGTTACTTCTGATGGTAAAGATTCACTATCAGTATTTTTGCCTATTATTTTATTATCAATCTCATTGATTTGTTTAAAGATGCTCTCTAAAACTTGTACAACAATACTATTCCCTGCTAGACGAATCAGTTTTGACGGCGGTAATATTTTTCGATCCGAAGCAACGTCAATATTATGTTCCAGTAAGGATTCGAAATCCTTCTCATCAAATCCCATTAACAAAAAGCATTCTCTCGGAGTCAAGTTTCTGTACCGAGTATTTGTCTGAGTTAGTATATTACGAGAATATTTGATAATTCCTGAATTGGGATGTCTATCTTGTTTAGTAGTTACAGTCTTAGCCACAACATTACTAATTGGTTGTTCATCTATTGCCAACACCCTATTATTCAGGTAAATTTTCTCTCTAGATGGTGTGTATATAGGTGTACTTTCTATAGCCTCAGATTTATATTTTTTATTAGAATAATCTAATCGCAAATAATTATTAATTGGCTTAATTGCCTTCTTTGAAAGAACAATATTTTCTAAATTGTTGACAAAGAAATACTCTAAAACTTTCTCAGATACTTCTTTTTCCGGTGCCAAAACGCTAACCATATATGTTCTTACTCGTGATTGCGGCACTCCAAAGTTCCTAGCATCCAACGTATATACTTTGTTCACATAGCCCAAACTTTCTATAAAAGCTTGCCACTCATTAAAGTTCTTAATATGTTTACTAGAAAGAATGTTACTTACATTTTCCATCAACAAAAATTTAGGTAGTTTTTTTCCAATTTGCTTGTACTCTTTAAGTATTCTTTCGACTTGCCAAAGTAGCGTTGATCTATTCTTTGCATTCCTATCGATTCCCCCACTATTATGATGCCAAGTACCTGCAACTGACAGATCTTGACATGGAAAAGAATACGTTAGAACATCTGCTTCTGGTAATTTTTTTGCTGTTACTGTTGTTATATCTACTAGATTATTATTACGTTCAATCGAACATAATATTGCTTTTAATTGTGCAACACTCATACTACATAATGAACGATAGGTTAATTGGTTCTTACCATCACTGGAGAGATTATACTGAGATAGTTCATTGATTAATGATTCTCGAGTATGGTGTCTATAATTAATTAAATTTTGAGAACCGTTATGTATGATATCGTATGCGTATATTGCTCCAATCTCCCATTCAACAGTTGCAACAACTTTATAGTCAATTTTTATATTTTTTAACGCTTGCGCTTGGCTTCCAATGCCACTAAACGTTTCGATAACTCTTAACATTGAATCACCAACCCTTTTATACCTACCGACGTAATTACTAGTTTGATTAGTATAAAATTAAACATCCTTTTTTGAGGAAGTAAACGACATTAAATATTTTAGTCTACCAATTCTTTCAAAATGTAATTTTGTATTACCATAGTTTAATAAATCATCTCTACTAATTGGTCTTTTACTAATTAAACCAATTTTTTCTCTAACATAATCATATATACTCCCATTTAAAAATTCTAAATGTCCTGAGAATCTTCCACCTATTTTTGCTAGATATCTTTTCCCACAATCAGCATATATTTCAAAGTTTTCATCTAATGGGAATATTTTATCAAAAAATAGGCTTGGTGTCTGCAACAAAGTTGGCGTTTTCCCATTAACCCAAGCATTAATTCCAGAATCTTTCCATCTAGGATTATTACCACCTAGAATTATTTCAAGATCAAACACACTGTAGTACGATATGTCAATATTACTCCTTAAATTTCTAAATCTCAGTTTCGTAAACATGTCTTGCTTCCTTAGTTTACCATTACCGTCTTCATCAATTGAGGTTGGTAAACTTATTTCTAAATCATAACTATTTTCTGAAATAGATGATTCATCTGAAAATACTAGTACATATTCGTGAATGTCCTCGCTTGTACACATCTTGCACATTGCTTGTTGATTAATAAAAACTTTCGTTACATCATCATCAATATTCGCCATAATTTCTTTTTGATTTATAAATCCATTTTCAGTAAAGTTGGCGGACCCTAAAAAACTTATCACTTGGTTATCATTTATAAATTGCATTAATTTCATATGATTTGGAAGCCCGTCAATTGTGTAATAAACGTTAACATCATCATACTGACGACAAATTTTTTGAAAGCCTTCATGGTTAGATTTTGATATACCAAATACAGTCATACCGATAATTAGCGTTATTTTTAGACTCGGAAATTCTTGCTTCACTTTTTTTAGAAATGTCCATGATCCATATCCGCTAATCATTCTTAGTTCTGATGACCGGCTCGCCTCTTTACAAATTATTTCATCATATAAATTTTCTGATATAACTGTCATTATTTTTCTTCACCTACACTATTAAACAACTCCTCGACATACGCTTTAATACCTCCATCTACAAGTTCGGGGGAGGTTGTCATTAATCTTGCGGTATTTAATTTAAGTACATGTCTAAAAATGTTCCTTGATGAATCAGTATGATTTGCATATTGTAACATTATTTCACGATATACATCAGTATAATATCCTACCCCTGGCCTCTCCACTAATTGTAATATAGTATCTGTACTATTATCCTTCAATATATTGTAAGTTTCTATCTCACTATCTTTCCAAGAAAGATGTATATACCACCAAATTACCTTTAACCATATCCTTCTCGGCAATTTGTAAAAATGATCCGCATTCATTTGCCAACGAGAATGTACTATATCTGGGATGACACAAATTGATAGATATCTCCAGACCTCATCATTAGTTGCTACCCTATTCGTAAATCCAATTTTATCATTTAAAATCTGATACAATTTTAATCCGAATAATAAATCAAACTGATAATCTAATTTATTTGCAGAATCGTAATTATTCTCATCGAAAATTTTATTCCGCTCTCGAATTAATTGGTTTCTAATCTCTTCATGTTCCTTTTTAGGAGATATAGGTTTTATTGCCAAAGTATGTACTTCTAAATTATTAAAATCTCTTTCTGCTAAGCTAATATCATACCTTATACCGTCCCAATTAATCATTATTTTTGCCTCCAGTTATCATCTGTCTATCCCAATATGATCTCATAGTATTCATAATTGAAAAGAGGGAGGAAATGTCGATATTAAATGTTGAAACCCAATACTGAACAGCATTAAGAATACTATTAGGTAGAGAATCGTTGTTCTCTTCTAGTGAGTTTTTTTCTATTATAACAACTTGTTGAATAATAGTTGTCATCGCTTGTATCATTATATCTCCCATTAGTGCCCTACTAGCCGATTGCTTGCCCGATTTTAGCTGTTCAAAAAGTGGGTGTGCAACATTAATACTTAAATTGACATATGACGAATCAAAAGAATCTACACTTGCATCTACCCAATTATTTTCAAGTTTCCACAACGGTCCTTTCTTATCTTCAAATTCAGTCATAGGGAAAGTTGAGCCTATACCATCGACGACAATAACTAAGTTGCCAATATAATTTTCACTCAAAATCATTCCGGCTTTACTAGCCTGTAGTGGATTAATCTCGTTGACTTTTTTTAGGTAGAGAAAAAAGTCTATAAATATGTCCCCTCTTATAGAGGATTTTGGAAAATTTATACAGTACTCTAATGAAATAGGTTCGTCTGAGTTTGGAACGGTTCCAAAAGGAACTGTTTTCTGAAAATTTGACATTTTCGAGTATACTCGTGCTGCTATACCTATTGAATTTTTCCCCATAGTTATTCCTTCTTCACCATATAAAAATGAAGGATTATTAAATGTAAATTTTTGAATAACTTCTAGATTGTTGTCGTCAGGAGACCATTCTGAATCATATTCGTTTATAGTAAAAACACTCTCAAACTCTTTATTTAATTCAATAAACTTCTTTTTATTGTCGACGAAATAAGAGAATATTGGCTTTAAAGCAGTTAAACCTACTTTCTCACGAAGATTTTCATTCATTTTTTTATACAGCGAAATTTGGTTTGAACTTTTATTCATAATTATTTACCACCCTAATGAGCTTTTGACCTAATAGCCAAGTTTGGTTGGTATTGGTCTGAATGAATAATCAAATCAATACTCCCTTCAATAAGTATCTCAGCTGGAACTTTTGAAATAATCTCGAATGAATCCTTTTTATCATTATCTAATTTGAACTTTACTTCTTCACCGTCATACTGCTCTAAAGATTTTATTATTATTTCATCATCAATGGTTTTAACATTAACGTCACTTATCTCAAATGGAAATTCAATATGATTCCCCATCGATTTTTCCCAAGAATCTCTATCAATTCTTTGATCTTGAGTGAGAATCTGGAAATATACTTCACTAGTTGACTCTTTTTTTATGTGGGTTCTGAACTGTACTTCAACTTCGTTTTTACTTTTTGGAGATGAACCAAGCACAACTATATCAGAAACTCTGTTACGTGAATTAGATACAGTTTTTTTCTTCTTTTTATCACTCTTAATTGTGGAACTTTTCCCAAATTTATCTGGTGGCATCAACAATTGCCCGAATTTTCTTGAGAGTGCTGACGTTGCTCTTCCTTGTTCAACGTCTATATCACTTTGATAAGACTCTTGTATTGCCTTTGCTGTATAGCTTTTAATTCTTTGTATAATACTTATTCCATCTTCATCAACCCATTTGGCATGATCAGCATTTTCGGTTGCTCTTACGTAGGACTCAAGATTTGGATACCCTAAGTTCTCAAATTTGTCATTTAACTTTCCTCTAGAATTAGGCACAAAAAAACCTATTAACAAATGATCGTCTTGTTGTATCAAGCCATTGGGAGTCCAGTCTCCATCCACATCATATTCTACTATCATCCCTGGTTTTCTAGCATACGCAATTACTTTAGAGATATTCTTACTCACTTTTTCCTTATCGCTTACCCCAATATACGTAAGTCCCGATGGTTTGTTATTGGGCGGAGTCATTTTTAAGTCTTCACGACTAACTTCACAAAAAGCGATAAATCCTACTGGTTCCTCTCTATTCGCCATTGCTTTCCTAGGCAATTTTATCGCTTTTACCGTGATATTGTCGTCCGTCTCTTGGCCTTGCAAGGCAGAACTATATAAATTTTGAAGTATTTTAAATATCGGCTCCATGTTAATAAGAGGATTTATCCCCAGTTTATTAACTGAACAAACTAGCAGTGAATTTCTAGTAATATTATGGTAGGTAATATTTTCTAAACGTGGCGAATACCATCGCTGAATAGACATTCGGATTTCAGCTTCTAAATTCCCCTTCCAAGGATCTATATTCTCAGTTTCTAAACAATTATTATCAACTAAATTATTCAAGTATGGAATAATGATAGTAGTTCCTGTATCAGTTTCAGCATACCTTTTTATTTTAAATATTCTAAGTAAGTCATTAATGACCTTTGGGTCGGTAACCGGATATATTTTCTCCCCTTTTAGATCATACTCACCCCACCATCCAATGCCACGTTCACTCTTCTTAAGCAGCCTTTTTTTATTTCTAGGGCTTTCAATTAAGGAAGCAATCAATCTTTCCTCAAAACCTGTATCAGTTGTAATTCTAGTGTAGTATATTACTATACCTATACCTATTCTGAAATAGGAGGTTTTCCCCAATCCCCAGCTTCCGCCTGCGCCAGCTTTATCTTGGTTTTTTCCTATCCCAAATACTAGCTTTTGAAAATTACTATTCTCTAAATCTTTAGTTTTATTTGATCTATAATTACCAGTCAACCCTGTTGTGTTTTTATCACTTACTGCCAGAAATCTTTGTTGCCCAGAAAAATTACGTAGCAACTCTTCTTCAATCTCCTCAAAAAATGGTACTAATTCTCTAGATTCAAACTCTCCACACTGAAAGTCCACTCTTGTAGTTTTAGAACCAGGTCTTGTGGCATCTAGGCTGTTTTGTAGAGACTCGCGAACCATTAAATCAACAACTGGCAAACTTTTATTTTGAAGTGATCGAAGGATTGCATCACCATCCTGAGCCATACTTTGATTATCATTTGAAGCTATTTTCAATTTCATATTAATGGATTATCCTCCTCAAATTCATCATATTCATCAAGGTCATTTTCCACATCCAATTTGGCTGAAATATAAGTTGCCAGATTTCCCCCTTTAGATGCTCCAGGAATCATGATGTTAATACCAATCAAATCTTCTGGAAAATTGAGTGGCGCTCTATTCGGCCGAACTATGGTTCCGTTTTGAGCAATTTGTTTTTGTCTATACTCTTCTTCTGTTTGTTCACCTTTATCTATGCGATAGATAATAATTTGTGGAACCTTTCCATAATGATGGGCTAATCTTACCTTTTGCACCTCTGAAGGTTTTACGACCTTTCTTTCGTCTTTTGTGAGTGGTTCTTCAATATCTGCTAACAAATCTGCTGGGCTCCTTAGAGAACCAATACTAACAAGTTTATCAGTGCTTCTATTTTTCAATCTCGTACGTACAGAAGTATTTGGATAATACCCATGAATATTCCAATCTTTGACCTCACCCGGTGTTTCAGATATTTTACCCCTAGAAGCAAGAATAACACTCCATTCTGAAAGTTGATTAGAATTCTTTTGTGCCCATTCAACCAGAGCTGGTAAACTCGACATTTTTATATCTTGTGTGCAAACAGTATAATTTTCAAGATAATTCCTTATTTGTTCTATTCCAACTTCTCTCCAAACTAAACAATTCTTTTTAACTTCAGGCTTTCCTAAGCCATTCAAGAAGTTTCTTGTTTGGATTATATTATTCTCTAGTTTATTGACATCTTTTTCAAAGTATATCGTCTGTGTATTAAATCCGGCAAAATCATATTCTTTTGCTTCAGCAGCTTGCATTTTATTGCTTGAAGTAATCCGAATCAACTTGTAATTTGGTGAGTTTTTCACTCTAGGAGCATAATCAGCTGGTGTTAATCCCTTATATGCTTCTAATTCTTCTCTTAACTCCTCATTCATTTGCGATAAAAACTGATATCTTTCTAATGCAAGGTGATCAAGCCACACTCTTGGAAACACCTCGTACCCTTTTCTATAACCAAACCATCTGCCCATTTGCATCAGCGTATCAGCTTGGGATGTTTTTCTCAAAAAGTAGGTTGTTGTCAACCCTTCCAAAGTTAATCCACGTGATAATGTATTTCCCCCAACTACAATAAAAGCCGGAGCAACATTAGGCATTTTGTCTTTTGAAGGATACACCAATCTTACAATTTGATCATCCGCCTTTGACTGACTATTATCAATTACTAAATGAATTCCCTTATGAAACTTTGGTTGCCCCTCTTCGCCAATTGGAATATGACTAACGAATTCTTCCTTTTTTAGTCTGAAAAGTCTATCAATATATTTTTTTATTACATTCCACTTCGGATAATCAGGTACTTGATCAGGTGTAGAATAATCTCTCAATCCATCTAAAAAATATGAACGTTTGAAATCGAGAGCTTCATTCTCATACAATTCTTCAAGTTCGGGTAACATTGATTCATAATTATTTTTTAGATGATTCAAGTAATTATATATACAGTTAGCTATATTTTTGTGTTCGCTAATTTTAAAGCTTGTATGTACTAGCATGGAAATTGGATTATGATAGTCAATAGCTCTCATTGCTGCAATTGTCAAAATGAACCAATGTATAGAATCTTTTAAGCTTCGTGGAATTGCAACACCAATTGCACCTTTCTGTATCCTTTCAATTATTTCCCTATCACTATCTGGTATATCCCGGATAATATCAATGTATGGACTTGATTCAGGAACTTCAGTTCCGAATAACTGTCTAGGTCCAATATAATCTTCTGAGGGATTTAAAAGAATAATAAAATCCTTAGGATAAAGAGAATCAGGTGTTGTTTCATTTAATACATTAGCATATGGAGTAGCTGTATATGATATATAATTCATACCTTTTACTTTATCAGTATTAACTAATTTTTTTATTAACCCATTTATTGCAGTAGTATCCTCTTCTGTAATATCCTTAGTCTTAATACTAGCTTGATCTGCCTCATCATCAATAACTAATACTTTAAGTTGCTTAGCTTTATTAATGTCAGAAAAGAGCCATTTTATAAGCGCTTCTAGTCTGCCTTTATTTTTTAAACTAACAGTAAAATATCGATCTTTATCGTAATCGCCTAAATTAAATTTGCTAATGTTATGTTCAGGCAGTTTAGATTTTAGAGATGGTTTTTCAATTTGGTTCCAATGTAGATTTCCATTCCCAGAAGATTTCATATCGTTAAATAGTCTCGTTGATGTTTGTTGTCGTAGATTTTCTATAACACCGGATAAAATAATAAAATAATTAAACCCATTATCAGCAGCCATAGCCATTAATGCTGCCATATTGGCAGTTTTACCAGATTGAACATTCCCTATAACGAGTCCTTTTACAGGTCCATCATTTGTTGTATCCATAGAAAGATATTGAAGTATTTCGAATGAAGATTTTTTTATATTTTCGATTGATTTTTCTGACCAGTGCTTTTTTTCTAGCCCTTTTTTGTATAGTTGCCATGTTGAATATTCATCTACTGGAATAGAAGCATCACTCTTAACTTTCTGAGATATCTTAGTTATTTGAACGCTTTTATCCTTTTTTTCCATATAATCAACTACATCATTCCATAGTTTCGTCGTCAAGAAGTCAGAACTTAGTCCAAGTGTGGGCCCAATAAACGATGATAAAGCGTCTTCAACACTCTTATCGTTGATCACTTCCAAATTCCTAACCTTATCCCAATCTTTTGAGGTTTGATATAAGAACTCTATATATTTTTTAAGTCCAGAAAACTCTATATTATTAAAATCCATAATCGGTCTCCATTTTGATTTTGTCTTTAGCTTGAAAATACAAGTGATCTCTACACTAATTATTAATTGTCAATAACTATATACATTATATCAGTTATTTAGAATGATTTTAAAACCTTTTTGATTTTTTCCAACAAAAAAACAGTCCCATCAAAATATCCGGAACTGATAAACCTCTCAAACTATTTTTTATGCTCTTAACAAAGAAGCTGCACTTAACCTTCTTAAAAGATCAAGTCATTATTTATCTAAAAATGATTCTTCTAAAACAACTCATCCAACAGGATATAATAACGCAACTTATCCCAATCTGGTTTCATTCCTAATGCTTCAAACAACATTTCTGGTTTAAATCCATCATATGTTTTACCACCATACAGACCTGAAAAGTTGTTCACCAAACTACGGTAAAAAATCGCAATATCCTGCCATTTATCAGAAACACCTGCCCAACCGAGGTCGATAAATCCTGAAACAGTATCCCCTGACAAGATCACATTTGGCAGGCTCAAGTCGCCATGCGAAAACACCAATTCTTCATCTGGTTGATTCTCCACCAACCACTGTAATAATGCCTGAGGATTTTCAAAACCATTCGGCCCAAAGGTAGCTGGTTGAGTATCAGCCATATCAACTTTTCCATTCAAAACATTATACTCTGCAATCTCCAACTTTTTCGCTAACGTCATCATCGGTTTAAAACTAAACAAATCAACATTCCATAATTGCCGCAAAGCTGTTGCTAACGCTTTAACCAGTTTTTCTGGATTAGCCATATAAATGTCATCACACGCCATTTTCCCCCCAATTTTTGACATTAGTAAATAATGAGTAGACTCTTCCACTTGAGAGACTAGAACTTCTGGAACACTTAACTTGTCTTCTAACCAAGTCAACACCTGAATTTCATTAACCGACTCATCAGATACTTCCTGAATTTTTAAAACTTTGTCCGAAAACAATATCACCTGTGATTCTGATTTCCCTATATCATCGATGTAATAGGGCTCATCACCAATCAATTCTTTTATCTGATCTGGTATTTGCAAATTTTCCATCTTAACTCCCAACACTGTAACTATAACCTTTCTAACTACACGTT
>OMJG01001947.1_pt1 | contig 10921 bp, 8 predicted proteins | sample 1646431 | NCBI WGS metagenome assembly OMJG01 (sample SAMN03771674, study PRJEB25209) | food metagenome | isolation source: Cotija cheese | place: Mexico:Jalisco,Michoacan | collected 2011-12-12 | reverse complement strand
AGCTCTTTTAAATTCAGTGCTTTTATTTACTTGAATAATAATACCAAACCCTTACGCAATAAGCAAGGGTTTTCTGTAAAGTATTTTTACTTTACACATTTTTTACTGATCAGCAGTTTGCCCGATTAAATCACGACTTTGGATAACTGCGACAATGCCACTCTTAAATGAGAAATGATTAACTTCACCCAAAAATTCATTTGAAGAAAATGAGAACGGATTTCCAGACCAATCATCTAAACGATATTTTTCATCCAATAACGAAAGGCCGCTTACTGGAATCAGTGGCATGAATCCCAAATACTTCATTGTGGGTTCTTTTATAATGGTATGCTCACCCGGCAAGAAGAAATCAATACGGTTATTGCGATCAATAATCGCTACTTTCTCAACAATTGATGTAAAACGCGGTTGAGTAAAAATCCAAATATTAGATAACAATTGATCAATTCGGCCACCTGTGGCGCCATAGATTTCAATTTTATCCGGATGGTAATTTTTCTCAACTAAACTTAATAACAATTCAGTATCTGTATCATCTTTTTCTGGTTTTACACTAACAATTTTGGGTAATTGACCAACGATTTCTTGTCGTTCTTCAAATGTGACTGAATCAAAATCACCAACTGTCAAAACCGGAACTTGACCTAAATGTAACAAGCGCAGTGAACCTCGGTCTGCGGCTGCCCACGGTCCATCAAGTAACCCATTTTTTAAATCATCTGGCCATTCTGACATTGGCCCACCAACTAACAAACGCATTCGATTCATTAGTCAGCCGTGACTTCCTTCAACTTCGCAATTTTTGCTGCAGGGTCTACCTTATCGAAAACATAAGAACCTGCTACAGCAACAGTTGCACCAGCATCATAGGCCATTTTAGTTGTTTGATCATTCGCACCGCCATCAATTTCTATATCGAAAGTATAGCCTTTTTCCCGCTTCAATTTATCCAAAATGGCAATTTTTTCAATCATTTCAGGTAGGAATTGTTGACCACCAAATCCTGGATTAACCGTCATAACTAGTACTTGGTCAACCATATATAGAACTGGTTCAATAACAGAAACCGCTGTACCAGGATTAATGACCACTTCCGCTTTAATACCGTGTGCCTTAATTTGTTGTAATGCACGATGAATATGATTTGTTGCCTCATAATGTACACCAATAATGTCCGCACCTGCAGCTGCAAATTCATCAATGTAGCGTTCAGGATCCACAGCCATCAAATGAACATCAAGTGTCATCTTACTTACTTTACGCAGTGCCTTTACCCAGTTTGGTCCGTAAGCAATTGCCGGAACAAACGAACCGTCCATCACATCAATGTGTAATAGCTCCGCACCCGCATTCTCAACAACTGACACATCACGTGCCAAATTCAAATAATCTGCAGCTAAAATAGATGGTGCAACCTTAATTGTCATAATTTTTACCCTCTTTAAAAATACTCTTAATGTTTTTTATCATGTTTATTATAAACTGGGCGTCGACCAGCAATCAAATCATAAAATAATTTATAGTTTTCATACCTAGACGTCATAATATTTCCCTCAGCCACGGCCTCTTTAACGGCACAGCCAGGTTCGTTTAAATGAACACATCCCCTAAAACGACACCCATCTGAAAATTGATTAAAATCTCGAAAGTACTGACCTAATTCTCGTGCAGACATATCAAAGACTTCAAACGCTGAAAAACCTGGTGTATCAGCAACGAATCCGCCATATAAATTAATTAAGGCAACTTGCCGAGTTGTATGGCGTCCTCGACTCAATGCTTGAGATACTTCACCTGTTGCTAACTGTAGGTCAGGAGAAATATGGTTCAACAATGTACTTTTACCTGCTCCTGTTTGACCCATTAAGACGGTCAATTTATTTGCTAATAGCAGCTTAACTTGGGTCAGGCTTTCTTCATCAAATGCCTTCTCTGGTAGTACGACTTGATAACCAATCCGGCGATATCCCTCAGCAATTGTTTGAAAATCATGTTTTTCTTCAGCAGTCAATAAATCCGTTTTAGTAAAATAAATAACTGGTTCAATATGCTTTTCTTCCAGTGCAACTAGTTGTCGATCCAGTAAATTACTCGACCAATCCGGCATCTTAACTGCTGTAACAATAATCACTTGATCAACATTCGCAACAGGTGGACGAACAATACTGTTTGTCCGTTCATCAATAGCAAGTATATAGCCTTCTTTAGATGTTTCAGCACTAAAGGTCACCCAGTCACCCACAAGTGGTTTTAGATCTTTTTTGCGAAAATTACCTCGAGCACGTGTGCGAAAAACTTCTCCGTCTGCTGTTAGGACATCATAAAACCCTGCTAATGCTAACTGAATTTGTCCATGATATTCTGTCATCTAAACTCCTATCCAATTTAACTAATCTGACTGTGATGATGAACTAGATGATTGTGTACTTTCTGATGCTGGTTGACTTGTTGAATCCGATTCAGTGTCATCTGATGCACTACTTGATGAACTACTTTGTGAAGAGCTACTTTCACGACTTTCACTAGTACTGCTACTGCTTGATGATCTTGATGTTTTACTTGATGAATGAGCTGCTTCATTTGGCCCATTAGATATAGTGACAAGCAAAACATCATTTTTAGTCAGTTTACTGCCGGGAGTCATTGATTGAGAAACAACATATCCTGCTGGCACGCTATCTGAGTAAACACTATTAAAATTAACAGCCACACCATTGGTTTGCGCCCACGCACTAACAGTACCTTGTGATTTACCTGTAAAATTAGGCACGTTATAGCTCTTCGGACCAGTTGATACCTTAAATTTCACCTTAGTCTTACTTGGAACGACGCTATCCTCTGCATCCACATTCTGCGATACAATATAACCTTTTGGTACCGTATCACTTGCCACATCTTTTTTAGTTACTTCAAAACCCTTATTCTCTAATTTATTACTTACCGTACTATATTTTTCATTAACATAATCACCAAAACGTACTTTGGCTGGCCCTTTAGATACAACTAAATCAATAACTGAATCCGCTGCGACAGTTTTATCAACTTTTGGATTTGTTTGAATAACTTTGCCACGTTCAATATCATTTGAATGTTTCGTTGTAATATTACCAAGCTTTAAGCCATCTTCTTGCAAAGTCTTTTCAGCATTTGCCTGGGTCATGCCACGCACATCGGAAACATGAACATTATCTGGTTGCATCGCACCATAGATACCAAATCCACCAATTATGAAAACTAGAACTAATAATGCTATCCATAGATAACGTCGACGTTTTTTCTTCTTTTTAGATTTAAGTGCTAATTTCTGTGAGTTCCCTGCAGAAGAGTCTGCATGTGTTTCTTTTAAAAGAGGTTCCGACTTCGTGGTCTCTGTTGGCCGTTGACTAGCAACCTCTTTAATCTGTGCCAATGGAATAACTTTCGTCTCAGTATTATCTCCATCAACATCATTTGGATCATGCCATTCCGGCTCATTGATTCGATTCGGTGATAATACTGTTGATAGATCATCTGACATCGCTTGTGCTGACGCATATCTACTCATCGGATTTTTGGCTGTCGCTTTAAAAATAACATTTTCTAAAGGCTGTGGTATACGTGGATCAACATCTCTGACAGATGGCATTGGATTTTGAGCGTGTTTAACCGCTATAGCAACAGCCGTTTCCCCATCAAATGGCACATGACCCGTTATCATTTCATACAACATGATTCCTAATGAATAGATATCACTGCGATTTGATGCAGCTTCACCACGAACTTGTTCAGGAGCCATGTAATGAACAGAACCAATCGCCGTATTTGTCTGCGTCATGCCAAAAGACGTTTGCGCCCTAGCAATACCAAAGTCGGAGATTTTTGCTTCCCCTTCATTACTAATTAAAATATTCTGTGGCTTTAAATCTCGATGAATTATTCCTGCTTGATGGGCCACCGCAATCCCTGCCAGAATGTCTTGCATAATATCAACAATTCGACTAACCGGAATTGGCCAATTTTCGGCAATATACCGTTTTAGATCCATACCGACAACAAATTCCGTTACCAAATACTGTGAACCACCTTCTTCACCATAGTCATAAACTTGAATGATATTCGGGTGTAAAATTGCTGACGTTGCAGCAATTTCATTATTAAATCGCCGACGAACGTCCTCGTCATCTCGCATATCTAAACGCATTAGTTTTAATGATACGTCTCGATCTAAAATAATATCATGTGCACGATATACATTAGCCATACCACCTTCACCAAGCGGTTCTACAATGCGATATCGTTCACCAATCAATTGATTTATTCGCATTTAGTAGTCCTCGCTTTCCTGGTGACCAATTAGAACTGTCACATTGTCTGATCCGCCCGCATCATTTGTACTTGTAATTAACTGTGTCACAGCGTCCGCAATATCATTAGCTGCCAAAACGGTTTGTAAGATGGTCTTGTCACTAACATGTTTTGGCATACCATCCGTTGTCATCAAGACATAATCATCCGGATATAAATTAATTGCAAATAAATCTGGTTTTGAATCATCTGTAACCCCTAATTGTCGTGTAATTAAATGGCGACCAGGATGAGTTACGGCTTCATCCTCAGTAATGGCACCTTCTTGTAGAAGTTCATTTGCTAAATTATGATCGGTTGTTAGTTGCCTAATTTGGCGTTGGCGAATAACATACGCCCGTGAATCACCAATATTAGCAATGACTAATTGATGAGCCAAAATGACTGCAATGACCAAAGTAGTTGCCATACCGTTCAGTGTTCGATATCGTTGCGCCGTCTTAACAATGGTGTCATTTTCGTTATTAATTTGATCAATCAACCATTTTTTAGCAGTATCAATTGTCGCAATTGCCGACTTTTCCCACTGATTTCCAATATGGGACACTGCCATTGTGGCTGCAACGTCACCACCATTTTGTCCACCAACCCCGTCAGCGACGATTGCTAGTTGTGCACCAGATTGATTAATAAAAACACTAACATAATCTTGATTTTCGGCACGCATACGACCAGTGTCAGATGCATATGCTATTTTCATATTTCATCATCCCTTCATCACTGCAACCCTTACTGCTTAACTAATGTTGCTATAAAGAAACCATCTGACCCAAAATCGTCCGGATAGACATGTAACATGCCTTGCGTATCTAAAACATCTAGGTTATTGACTGTCTTAGTCGGAACTAATTTAAAATCATTGTGGGCTGCTAAAAACTCATTGATAACATCTTCATTTTCAGTTGACAAAATGGTACATGTTCCATATACCAGACACCCACCCTTTTTCAATTTGTTAGCAACTGCATCTAAGATTGAAAGTTGAATTTTCTGCAATTGGTAACTATCTTTTAATGATTTTTCATATCGAATCTCTGGCTTACGTCGCAAAAGCCCAAATCCAGAACATGGTGCATCTACCAAAATACGATCAAATGTTTCATCCTTAAATTTCTCATCAACTTTTCGAGCATCTAAAACTTGCGTTTCGATACGATCAGCAACTTGTAAACGCGTAGCATTTTCTTTAATCAATTTTGCTTTGTGATCATGAATATCCAAAGCAACGACATGTCCACCCTGTGTCTTTTCAAGATAAGTTGCAATCTGTGTCGTTTTTCCACCTGGCGCAGCCGCTGCGTCTAATACCTTATCTCCTGGATGCACGTCTAAGCTTGGCACCATTAACATTGCTGACTCATCTTGAAGTGTTAATAACCCATCATGAAAAGCTTGCGAACCTGCGACATGACCGCCAGAAACCAATAATGCATCTGGTGTAACTTCAGAAGGCGTAACCTGATAACCATCATTCTCTAACAACTTAATGAGGTCTGTCGGTGAAATTAGTTCGCGGTTTACACGCACCGACTGACTTGGTGCTGCGTTAATCGTTGATGCAATCGAAACTGTTTTTGGCCAACCGAGTTGACCATTTAGCGTTTCAATTAGCCACACCGGTAATGAAGTTTTAATTGATAACCGCTTTGTTTCATCTTTAATATCTTCAAAATCAGGAAGGCCTTGTCTTTGAATTGCATGTAGTACACCCGTGACAAACTTTCGAGTACCATCATGACCACGACGTTTCGCAATATTAATTGCTTCATCAAAAATTGCATGATCTGGAATTTTATCTAAATATTGCATTTGAAATATTGAAATATAAAGTAACTCACGAACCCAAGATTCTAGCTTCTGTGGTTGCTTAATGAATGGTATCAACCAGTATTCTAAGGTTAATCGATGTTGAATCACACCATAGACCATCGTCGTCATCAAATGAACGTTCTTCTCTGATAAATCAGCTTGCTTAATCATACTGTCTAACTGCAAGTTAGAATATGCCCCATTTTGAACTTTTTCTAAAACACGAACAGACAAAGCACGAGGGTTAGTTAATTCCCAATTCGCAATTTTTTGATTATTTTTCTTAGTCATAGGTAATAACTTGATCTCCCTCTGCAAAATTTGCATGACCATTTAGATAGTCAGTAATTGTCATTTTAGGTTTACCAGCAGGTTGCAATTCATCAATGGCAATCACTTGGCCATCACCCGTAGCTAACCACAATTCATGTTTTCCTTTTTTAACAACGGTTCCTGGTAGCGCATCTGTCTTTTCATCAACAAGATGCGTTTTTTGTATTTTTGTTCGTGTACCCTTAATGGTTGTGTGTGCAATTGGAAATGGAAATAACCCTCTGACATGATTATGTACAACCTGTGCAGGTTGCGTAAAATCAAGTACTTCTTCGTTAGGTTGAATATTTGGTGAAAAACTTACTTGATCGATGTTCTGTGGAATTGGTGTAATATCACCAGAGATTAATTTGGGTAACGTTGATAATAATAGGTTACGACCCAATAGACTCAACTTGTCAAATAATGTCCCCGTATTGTCCTCAGATAAAATTGGTAATTCTTTCTGGGCAATTATATCCCCAGCATCCATTTCTTTAACCATGTACATAATTGTGACGCCTGTTTTTTCATCACCGTTTAAAACAGCATAATGAATGGGTGCCCCACCACGATATTTAGGTAATAATGATGCATGGACATTAATCGCACCCATTTTAGCTGCAGCTAATAATTTAGTTGGTAAAAATTGGCCATAAGCGGCTGTAATAATGAAATCTGGTGCCAATGAAATAATTTGCTTCATTTCATCAGATCCTGACAACTTATTTGGTTGTAATACTGGGATATTTGCCTTAACTGCAACTTCTTTAACCGGTGTTGGTTTAAGTGTATGCTTACGTCCAACCGGACGATCTGGCTGTGTCAAAACAGCCACAACATCGTAAGCTGGATTATCAATCAAACTTTGTAAAATTGGGGCTGAAAAATCTGGTGTACCCATGAAAACAATACTTGTCATTGCTTTTTTTACTCCTTTATCATATGTATGATAACATCGCTTCATTAGTGATGTTGTCTGTAAGACTACATGAAATTAATTGGTTCACGATCAATAATTATTGTAATTCCTTGTTTTTGTAATTGCTGACCTTTTTTCATTAAGCTGCCAAGCGCCTGTATTAATTTTTCGTCATGCCGATACTTAATAACTAACCGATAGTAATATTTATTTTTAATACGTGGAATAGTCCCTGTTGCTGGTCCTAACATGATGGTTTCATTATCAATGATATTCTTCAGCCAGTTAGCAATTTCATATGCGGCTTTTGCCGATTCATCAATTTTCTCATGTGCGAATTTAATCTGAATCGTAAAATAATACGGTGTATATTTCCAAGCGTGTCTCAATGCCATTTCTTGGTGATAAAATGCTTCATAATCTTGTTGTCTAGCTAGCTGAATTGCGTAATGATCAGGATTGAAAGTCTGCATAATGACCTTCCCAGGTTTATCACCTCGACCCGCGCGTCCAGAAACTTGCGTTAATAATTGAAAAGTTCGTTCAGATGCTCTGAAGTCTGGTAATGATAATGTTGTATCAGCATTTAATACACCAACCAAAGTAACATTTGCAAAATCCAATCCCTTGGCAATCATTTGTGTTCCTAACAAGATATCAGCTTCATGATTACCAAAAGCCGTTAATAATTGATCAGTTGATCCCTTTCTACGGGTGGTATCAACATCCATACGTATCACCCGTGCCTGGGGAATTTGTTCACTTAGTTGTTCTGCAACTTTTTGCGTACCAGAACCAAATTGTCTAATTCTGGTAGAACCACAATTTTTGCATTTTGTTGGTATAGTCTCGCTATAACCACAATAATGACAAACTAGGCGTGAAATATCTTTATGAACTGTTAGGGCAACATCACAATTAATACAGCGTGGTGTAAAACCACATTCACGACATACCAAAAAATTCGCATATCCACGACGGTTTAACATTAAAACAATTTGTTCTTGCTTAGTAAGACGATTTTGAATAGCTTCAATCAATTGAGGAGAAAAAATATCATCACCACCATGCTTGATGGCTTCTCTCATATCAACAACTTGCGTTTCTGGTAACATACCATTCGTTGCACGATGTTCTAATGTCAATAAATGATAGACATTCTTTTGTGCACGCGCTCGGCTTTCTAATGAAGGCGTTGCCGAACCCAATACAAGGGTAGCATGATGAAAATTGGCACGCCACTGTGCAACATCTCGTGCATGATATCGTGGATTCTCATCCTGTTTATATGAGGATTCATGTTCTTCATCAATTATGATTAGCCCGATGTTTTTCAATGGTGCAAATACAGCCGATCTGGCACCAACAACAACGTGCACCTCTGACCGTTGAATACGTCGCCATTCATCATATCGTTCACCATCTGACAATCCTGAATGCATAACAGCAACATCATCACCAAAACGACTCTTTACACGTCGAACCATTTGTGGTGTCAATGTAATTTCAGGAACTAACATTAAAGCCGTTTGTCCTTCAGAAAGTGCCTTTGCAATGGCTTGTAGGTATATTTCCGTTTTTCCAGATCCTGTTACACCTTCTAATAAAAATGTCTTTGTATCATTTTCTGAAATATTGTTTGCAATTGCTATATAAGCTTCTTGCTGCTCTGCATTCAAAGTTAACGGTTGGCTATTTTTCACAGGTGTACTGAGTTTGGGAATTCGATAAGACTCTAATGGTTTTTGAACAATCCAACCTTTACCCTCTGCTTGCTTTAATACTGCATAATCTAATTGATACGATTTAATAACCTCTTTCACCGGAACAAATGTTTGCGGTGATTGCATCAAATATGAAAGCAATCGCGCTTGCTTTACCGCAGATGGTCGCAGTTGTTGTCTTTGTTCTTGATAAAAATCAACTGATTTAATAGGCTTAAATGCATTAATTTTTTTGACTTTTGCCCGATTATTAACAACATATCCAATTTCAATTATGCGTTTTTTTTGTAATTTTAGAAGTGTGGGGACTAATGTCATATCAACATTATCAACATCAAAGGGCACTTCATCACGATCAGCAAATAGCGCTTGTATTTGTGGCAAATGATTGAGTTCATTTGGTTCAATAAGCCGTAAGACCTTACTGTACCTTGCACGCATGACGTTGGGTAACATTGTTTGAAAAACACTAATTCGAAAAGCAAAATTATAATCCGCTACCCATGTTGCTAGTTGTAAAAGTTCATCATTCAAAACTGGCTCTAATTCAACAATCTGCGAAATATCTTTCAGTTTGTCAGGTTGATCTGTTGTGTCACTAATATCTGTTACAAACCCCTGAACCAATCGGTTACCTTTACCGAAAGGAACCACAACGCGCATACCCCGAATAAGTGCTTCAGAAAAGAGACTAGGAATATGATAGGTATAGGGTTGATTCGTTTGCATTGTCGGTACATCAACGATTACTTGTGCATACATAAACTGTCTCCTTTCTTATTTTTAGTCAAAATAACTCTTTACTTAATTCATTTTACCAGAATTAATGCAATCAACCTAATTATGGTTTTATCATTCAACAAATAAAAAGCCAGAACTGAACTGAACCCCAAAAATTGGAGTGACGTTTAAGCGGCTAACTGGTCGGAAAGATTTCGGTATTGAACCGGAGTTCTTCCGGCCAGTTTTGTTTTTATCCGCTTATTGTTGTAGTAATAGACATAGTTAGTTATGCCGGACTTTAATTCGTCATAACTTTGATAATGGTTGTTATGTACCGTTCCTACCTTCAAGATGTGGAAGATACTCTCAGCCATTGCGTTATCTAGGCATGTCGCTTTGCGACTCATGCTCTGGAACACACGGTTAGTCTTTAGCCGTGATACATACTCATAATTTTGATATTGGAAACCTTGGTCAGAGTGAATTGTCATTCGATAATTCAATTCTGGCCTATTTTGTAGAAGCTCATCTAATGGCTTTGTGACGAACTCGACAGTTGGATGAAGATCGATATTCCAAGTGAGAATCTCACCACTATAAACATCAATATAGGCGGTGAAATAAGCACGTTCAGCCATCGTGCCTGATCCCCAACGGACTTCAGTGACGTCGGTGAGAACCTTCTGATATGGTCGATCCGTTGTGAACCGACGGTTTACACGATTCGGTGAGATATGTCCGACAGTGCCGGCGTAAGAATTGTACTTCCGTGTCAGACGGTTGAAAGCAGTACAGAGAAGCCCGTTCATCTTCATAATTTTCAGCACAACCTTATGGTTGGTGTTGAAGCCACGATTACGAAGCTCTTGTGTGACACGACGGTAACCGTAGTCCGGGTTGTCATCACGAATTGATATAATCGCATCAATTAACTCACGTGGATACTCCTTGTACGCACGCTTGCACGCGTCATGATAACTACTGCTAGACATCTCGGCTACTTGAAGAAGCAGCTTCAACTTGCACTTCAACTCTTGCCTTAGCACAGTGATTACTACCGCTTTGTCTTGGTTTGTAATTTCTT
>OMJG01001946.1_pt1 | contig 10924 bp, 10 predicted proteins | sample 1646431 | NCBI WGS metagenome assembly OMJG01 (sample SAMN03771674, study PRJEB25209) | food metagenome | isolation source: Cotija cheese | place: Mexico:Jalisco,Michoacan | collected 2011-12-12 | reverse complement strand
ACCGGTAGTAGGTGTAACGCTACCAGATCAACCCTTTATTCCCTTGATCCGTCGACCCATCTCACGGGTCACCTCGCGCTCCTCGGTACGGCGCTTGATGTCCTGGCGCTTGTCGTACTCCTGCTTACCTGTGGCCAGCGCCAACTCGACCTTCATCCGGCCGTCGACGAAGTACAACGACAGCGGTACCAGGGTGTTGTTGCCGTCGCGGACCTTGCCCATCAGCGAGTCGATCTCACCGCGGTGCAGCAGGAGTTTCCGCCCCCGCCGTGGGGCGTGGTTCGTCCACGTCCCCTGGGCGTACTCGGGGATGTGCAGGTTACGCAGCCACACTTCGCCGTCGTCGATGGTGGCGAAGGCGTCGACGAGGGACGCCTTGCCCTCGCGCAGCGCCTTGACCTCGGTACCGACCAAGGCGATACCGGCCTCGACGGTGTCGAGAATGCGGTAGTCGTGCCGGGCCTTGCGGTTGGTGGCGACGGTCAACGGCTTACCGCCCTTGCCGCCGGCGACCATGCCGGACTTACCGGCCTTGGCGGTCTTCGCGCCCTTGCTTCGTCCGGAATCCACCGGTGTGCTCTTCTTCGCCATAGCGTCGTCCGAGTTTACCGGTTCGTCCTACGTGGCGGCCATTCCCCGCCCGATCCGGTCCGCCCCCGCTATTTCTTGACGTACCAGCGCAGGGTGACCTGCGCGGTGACCCCGGCGATCAGCGCACCGATGACGACGACGAAGGGGGCGATCACCCATATGTCGCCGGTGGTGATCCGCGCGATGAGGTTCGCGTCGTAGAGCGAGGACAGGGCGGAGTCCAGCAGGGTGGACTTCGTCAGCAGCAGCACACCGACCGAGATCACCGAGCCGATGAGTGAGGCGATGACGGCCTCCAGAACGAACGGGGCCTGGGTGAACCAGCGGGTCGCACCGACCATGCGCATGATGCTGATCTCGTGGCGGCGGGAGAAGGCGGCGAGCTGCACCATGTTCATGATGAGGAACACCGCGGCGACGGCCTGCACGGCGGCGAGCACGAAACTGGCGTTACGCACCGCGTCCAGGTTCTTCGTCGCCCCACGCAGGTCATCACCCTGGTCGACGACGGTGGCGACACCGTCCATCTCCGCGATCTCGTCGATCGCACTGGTGTCCAGCGGATCAGCCAGGCGGACATGCAGCGCGGCCGGGAAGGCATCCGGCGAGGTCTGCTCGACGAGCAGCGGGTCGGACTCACCGAAGACCTCGACGAAGCGCTGGTAGCTCTGCTCCTTGTTACGGAAGGTCAGGGACTGGACGTCGTCATTGTCCTCCAGTGTGCTGCGGACGTCGGCGCAGGTGGGGCTGGAGCAGTCCAGGTCATCGGCGGAGGTGTCGTCGTCGAGCTGAACCATGACCTCGATGCGGTCGAGGTAGAGCTCCTTGGTGTCGGCGGTCATGTTGGTGATCAGCACACCGGTGGCCAACAGCGCCAGTGAGATGGCCGTGGTGATGATCATGGCGACGGTCATGGTCACGTTGCGGGTCAGCCCGCTGAGGGCTTCCTTGAGGACGAAGCGAATCTTCATGGTGCGTTCTCCCTATCCTCTATCGTCCGACCGCGTAGACGCCGTGGGCGTCGTCACGGACCAGTTTGCCGTTGTGCAGTTCCAGGACGCGCTTGCGCATGGAGTCCACCGCGACATCGTCGTGGGTACTCATCACCACAGTCGTGCCACCCCGGTTGATCCGGGTGAGCAGGGCCATGATCTCGGCGGAGGTGTCCGGGTCGAGGTTGCCGGTCGGCTCGTCGGCGAGCAGGACGAGCGGACGGTTCACGGTGGCGCGTGCGATGGCGACGCGCTGCTGCTCACCGCCGGAGAGCTCGTCGGGCATGCGCTGGCCCTTGCCGGCCAGGCCGACCATCTCGAGCACCTCGGGCACGGCCTTGTCGATGGCTTCGCGGCGTCGGCCGGTGACCTCCAGGGCGAAGGCGACGTTGTCGTAGACGTTCTTCTTGGGCAGCAGTCGGAAGTCCTGGAAGACGTAGCCGATCTTCTGGCGCAGCTGTGGGACGCGCCGCTTCGGCAGGGTGTTGACGTGGAAGTCGGCGACGTGCAGGTTGCCGCTGTCGACCTCCTCCTCACGGATCATCAGCTGGAGGAACGTCGACTTACCCGAGCCGGACGGGCCGATGAGGAAGACGAACTCCCCTTTCTCGATGTCCACCGAGATATCCCGCAAGGCGGGGCGGGTCGAGGTCCGGTATGTCTTGGAGACCTTGTCGAAAGTGATCACCCAGCTACCGTACCCGACCACTGTGGCAAATGAAACGGATGTGACTGATGGGGCTGGCGTGGTTGAAATCCGGAGCTGCCGAGGGCCGACTGCGCGTGGGCTCTCCAATTGGTAGTCTCCGCAAACAATGACTTCATCAGAGAGCTCTCCAGAGAATCCTCAGCCCACGTCCACCGACTCGCCAGACACGTCCCAGAAGCCCCCGACCGGGACAACCGACGCCGCCACGAAGACACGGGCCGAGAAACGGTCCGAGAAGTACCGGGAGAAACACGGGGAGAACCGCACCCCAGGGTTCCTCGGCGTCGTCGAACGCCTCGGCAACCTTCTACCGAACCCCTTCTGGCTGTTCGTCTGCCTGGGCGGCGTCGTCCTCCTACTGAGCTGGATCGGCTCCCTCATCGGCATGTCCGCCGAGGACCCCGAGTCCGGCGAGATCGTCGAGGTCGAGAACCTGCTCAGCGTCGACGGCCTGCAGATGATCGTCACCGACGCGGTAACCAACTTCACCGAGTTCCCGCCACTGGGCGTGATCATCACCGTGATGCTCGGTGTCGCCGTCGCCGAACATGCCGGGCTGATCTCCGCCGCCGTGCGCGGCATGGTCGCCCGCACCGGCCCGAAGACGCTGACCTTCGTTGTCGCACTGACCGCCATCATCGGCTCGGTCGCCTCCGATGCGATCTTCATCATCGTAGTCCCGCTGGGCGCGATGGCCTTCAACGCCTTGGGACGCTCCCCCATCGTCGGTGCCGTCGTCGCCTTCGCCGGTTCCGCCGCGGGCTTCGACGCCTCCCTCCTGCTCAACATCACCGATGTGCTGCTGGCCGGTATCTCCACCTCGGCGGCACAGCTGGTCGACTCGAACTACGAGGTCAACCCGCTGTCGAACTACTACTTCGTCATCGGCTCGTCGGTCGTGCTCGCCGGAATCATCACGGTGCTGACCGAGTTCTTCATGGACAAGAAGATCCACCAGATCGTCAACCACGACGCGGTGGACTACAGCCAGGTGAACTTCACCGACGACAAGGGCGAGGTCGTCACCACCCTGAAGCTGAACCCGAGCGAGGTCAAGGGCCTCAAGCTCACCGGCCTGGTGTTCATCGCCTGCATGGCGGTCTACTTCTCGCTGCTGTTCGTCTCCGGCTCCCCGCTGCAGGGCGAGGGCGGCTCGGTGATGGACAGCCCGCTGATCACCAATATCGCGGTGCCGATCGCGGTCATCTTCTTCATCCTGGGTCTGGCCTACGGGCTGACGGTCAAGACCATCACCAAGTCCACGGACGTCCCGGAGTTCATGGCCCAGGGTCTGCAGACCATGCTGCCGATCCTGGTGCTGTTCTTCGTCGTCGCACAGTTCGTCGCCTGGTTCGACGCGTCCAACCTGGGCATCTGGATCTCCATCAAGGGTTCCAATCTGCTGGAGAGCTGGAACCTGCCCACGGTGGTGCTGTTCGCCCTGTTCGTGCTGATGGTGGCGTTCCTCAACCTGATGATCACCTCCGGCTCGGCGCAGTGGGCGCTGATGGCGCCGGTCGTGGTGCCGATGATGATGTACATCGGCATCTCCCCCGAGGTCACCCAGATGCTCTACCGTATCGGCGACTCCGCGACCGCCATCGTCACACCGATGAACCCCTACTTCGCCATGGCCTTCGCCTTCATCCTGAAGTACTACCGGAAGGCCGGGTTGGGCACGATCATGTCGATGATGATCCCCTACTGCCTGGCCATCATGGTCGGCTGGTTCCTGTTCTTCGTCGCCTGGTGGGCGTTGGGGATCCCGCTGGGCCCGGGCGCTCCGATGGAGTACCCGGCGTAGGACGCACGAGGGGCTCGCTAACCCCGGCCCTCCCCGTCACCTCACTCCCACTCTCTGGTGGTTTAGACCCCTACGAACCACCCGGGAGCGGGAGTTAGGTGACCGCGTCAGTGTCGGTGGCGAACTACCGGGAGGCGGAAGTATGAGTGTGAATGTCGGGGTCAGTGGCCGGGGTGGTCGGCCTCATGGGACGAGGAGGCGGAAGTCCCGACCACCCGGTACTGCTGGCGTCCGTCGCGGTCGCGGACCATCACCCCCGCCGTGCGCAGACTGTCCAGGGCGTCCTCCGCAGCACCCGGCTTCTCGTCGGTCAGCGCTCGGCGGCGGGCACGAAGAAGGTTCTCGATGTCCGGATCCAGTCGTCCATCGCCGTCCACCCAGGTGGTGAAGGCGGCATCGAAGGGGTCTGATGCTTCCAGCGCCGGGTAGCCGTGCTCCGCCAGCGCCGCGCGGAGTCCGGCGACCATTTCCTCCTCCAGCCCGCCACGGAACAGTTCACGCCCGTCACTGTCGAGGATGACCATCTCCTTCTGCCCCGCCTGTGCGACGGTGGCGATGCCACCGGCGGCGATGAACCTGTCCGTGCTCTTCGTGTGCACGGTGATGCCGTCGTCAGTGACGTCGATGGTGCCGGCGTCCTCGGCCCAGCTGGCCGCGATGAGGAATCCGGCGACCGCGCCGATGATGGTGAGCACCGGCACCGCCCAGACGAAGGGCAGTTCGGCGGCGAGACGCAGTGGGCCGGGGGCGTCACCGATCAGCCCGAGGAGCCAGGCGACCACGGGGCCGACGATGAAGGCGGCGATCAGTCCGACGACCGCACCACCGGCGGTGAAGATCCAGGTGTACTTTCCCGGGATCGCGATGGTGGTCGGCGCGGCAGAGGCGCCGGATCGTGGGTCGGGAGCAGCTGGTTCAGGCATGGTCGGTCCCTTTCTCGTGAGCGGTGGCAGCGCTGCCGGACCTGCCGGGGTTGCCAGGGTTACCGGGGCTGCCAGGGTTACCGGGGTTGAGATACCCGAGCGCGGTGCGGCGCATCTCGGCGGACGGGTCATGTCCGGGTTCGGCGTTGAGGTAGCAGGCGTCGACAATGGTCAGCAGCCAACCGGCGGTATGCGCCGGATCCAGCGCCGGGTCGACCTGACCTGACTGGATCGCACCGCCCAGCAGGTCCGCCAGCGCCGCATTCTGTAGGGTCGCCGCTTTCTCCGAGGCGGCGATCAGCTCCGGGTCGTGCCCCATGCGCCGCAGTGATTCCACCAGCATGCCCTGGGCGTACGGGTAGGCAGCTTCTGCAGCGAGGGTAGTGAGGATGTCGAGGATGGACGCCAGCGGGTCAGTGGAGTCTCGGTGCTCGGCAAGCAACGTTTCGGCGGTCGGGACGTCCGACTCGAACGGGGCACGGAACAGTGACGCCTTGTCCGGGAAGTAGTAGAAGACACTGGCCGGGCTGATGCCGACCTCCTTCGCCACCTGCGCGACGGAGGTATTCTCGAAGCCCTGGGTCGCGAAGAGTCTGGCGGCCGCCTCGGCGATCTCCGCCTTCTTCTGCGCGACCTTCTCCGGGTCGACTTTCCTCGCCACTGCGCACCTCTCCCATTAACTGACTGACCAATCAAACAATACCACATCGGGCGCACCAGTCCAGAGCAGCCAGACCCCCCGGAATTGCACGTCTGAAAGCCCTAGCCTGGGAATCAGTAGGCTCGACAGAGGTATCCACACATCTTGAACAGCGGTGCCTGTCATGCACCGGAAAGGTTTACATGAACGAGAACGCCACGGACTCCCTGCGTATCGACTTCCGTTACCTCAGCGAACCTGACATGATCGCCGCCGGCGTCACCGACATCGCCGCCTGCGTCGACACCATGGAGGAGACACTGGTCCTGCTCGCCGACGGCGACTACCGCATGGCCGGAGCGTCCGCGAACTCCCACGGTGCCCAGATCAACTTCCCTGAGAACCCCACCCACGAGGGCATGCCCGCCGACGGTCCCGACCGTCGCTTCATGGCCATGCCCGCCTACCTCGGTGGACGCTTCCGCGCCAGCGGCGTGAAGTGGTACGGGTCGAACACCGACAACCGCAACAAGGGCCTGCCGCGTTCCATCCATCTCTTCACCCTCAACGACGCCGACACCGGCGCCCCTCTGGCCATCATGAACGCCAACCTCCTCTCCTCCTACCGCACCGGCGCGGTCTCCGGGGTCGGCGCCCGACACCTCACCACACCCGGCGCGACCGTCGCCGCGGTCATCGGCCCGGGTGTGATGGGCAAGACCGCGCTCGAGGCCTTCGCCGCCGGCGTCCCTACCCTGCACACGGTCCGCATCAAGGGCCGCAGTCAGGCCGGCATCGAGAACTTCGTGACCTGGGTACACGAGACCCTGCCGCAGTTCACCACCGTCGAGATCTGTCAGACCGCCGAGGAGGCCGTCCGCGGCGCCGAGGTCATCGCCTACGCCACCACCGCGCCGACCGGCGCGGCGAACTACCCGGCCATCGACCCGGCATGGCTCTCCCCCGGCGCCTTCGTCTCCGCCCCGGCCTGCATCAACCTGCCGGACGAGTGGCTGGCCGGCGGCGCAGGACGCCTCGTGCTCGACAACCGCAGCCTCTACGAGGCCTGGCACGAGGAGTTCGGCGACGACGCCTACGAGACCGTCGGCATCATCGGCAACAAGTTCCTCTCCCTGGAGAAGAACGGGGCGATCCCCGAGGGCACCGTCGTCGATATCGCCGATATCATCAACGGTGAAGTCGTGGGCCGGCGCAGCGACGACGACATCGTCATCTACTCCGTCGGCGGCATGCCGGTCGAGGACGTGGCCTGGGCGACGACACTGTACCGCCGCGCCTGCGAGGAGAACATCGGCACCGTGCTTCCGGTGTGGGATACCCCGGAGATGGCATGATGACCACTCCCGCACACTACGACTACGTCGTCATCGGCTGCGGCTCCATCGGTTCGATGGCGCTGTGGCAGCTGACCGAACTCGCGCCCGGGGCCAGCGTCCTCGGTATCGAACGCTTCGACCGCGTCCACACGAAGGGCTCCTACTCCGGCGAGTCGCGGCTGTTCCGCGTCGCGCTGAAGGAGGGCGGCATCTACATCCCCCTGGTGCAGCAGGCCCGTGGGATGTGGCTGGAGATGAACGAACGTTCCGGCCGCGACATCTTCCTGCCGGTCGGCGCGATCTCCGTCGGCCCGGCCGACTTCCCCACCATGGTGCAGACCATGGAGGTCATCGAGGAATTCGGCCTCGACCACGAGGTACTGGACGCCGCGGAGCTCGCCGAACGCTTCCCGGTCTTCGCCGCGTCCTCCCCCGGTGCCGTGCCGGACGCCGCGATCATCGACCCGGCAGGCGGCGGGATCCGCCCCGAACTGTCCGTCGCCTACGCCCAGCAGTTCGCGATCGACGCCGGTGCGCAGCTGTGGGACAACACCCGCGCCCTGGCCGTGGAGCCCGGCGCGGAGAGCACGCTGATCCGCACGGAGAGGGGTGAGATCACCGCCGGCAAGGTGATCGTGGCCAACGGGTCCTGGACCGCCGACCTCTACCCGGACCTCGCCGGGCACATCAGTGTCCAGAGCATCCCCCTGACCTGGTACCTGCCGCTGGACATCACCGGCTTCCTCCCGGAGAACCTGCCGATCTTCATGCGCGACATCGTCCGCGACAACGGCGAGATCTGGCACTGCTACGGCGCTCCGACCATCGACGGCTACTCCGTGAAGATCTCCCACGGGGACTTCGTCGGTGAGGGCACGACCCCCGACGATCTCGAAGTGCTGCGTACCGGTGAGATCCCGGCGGAGGTACTGCAGGTCTTCTCCGAACGTGCCTCCACCTTCTTCACCGGCATGCTCGACGCCCCGGTACGGATCTCCCTGCACCACGACGGCTTCACCACCGACCACGCCCCGGTACTCGGCCACGCACCGGGCACCGACGGAGCCGTCACCGTCGCCACCGGCATGAGCGGCAACGGCATGAAGTTCGCCCCGGTCTACGGCCGGATCGCCGCCGAGCTGGCGGCGACCGGAGACTCCCCGCTGCGTCCTGCCGCCTTCGACTACCCGGTGACCGCCCGCGAGCCCTCTGCCACCATCATCCCCGCCGCGATCCACTAGGAGCTTCCCGTGAGCACCACGACAGCAACCACCGCACCCGCGACCCCCGGACAGGGCCTGAAATCCGGGTCGCTGACCACCGCGTCCATCGTCTTCATGGTCATCGCCGCTGCCGCGCCACTGACCGTCATCGGCGGTGCACTGCCGATCGGCATGTCCATCGGCAACGGCCCCGGCTACCCCGCGATGTACGCCCTCGGCGCCGTCATCCTCATCCTCTTCTCGGTGGGTCTGACCACCATGTCGAGGTTCATCGACGAGCCGGGCGCCTTCTACTCCTACGTCGAGACCGCGTTCGGACGCCGCCTCGGGATGGGTACCGCCTACCTCGCCCTGCTGACCTACACCGCCATCCAGTTCGCGGTCTACGGCTTCCTCGGCGCACAACTGTCCTCCCTCATCGCCCCGCTGGTCGACATCCCCTGGTGGGTGTACTCGCTGGCCGTCGCCGGCGTGGTCGGCTACCTCGGCTACCGCAACATCGAGCTGAGCTCGAAGGCCCTGGGCATCCTGCTCATCGCCGAGATCGCCATCGTCGTGCTAATCGATGTCTTCGTCACCGGCAAGGGCGGTGCCGAGGGGCTCAACGCCGACCCCTTCCTGCCGGAGAACATGTTCTCCGGGTCGATGGGCATCGGCCTGATGATGGCGATGGCCGGCTTCATCGGTTTCGAGGCCACCACCGTCTTCCGCTCCGAGGCGAAGGACCCGGACAGGACCATCCCGCGGGCGACCTACATCTCCGTCGCCGTCATCGGCATCTTCTACACCGTCTCCGGCTGGGCCGTGGTCCAGGCCTGGGGCACCGACAACGTGCTGGCCGAGGCCACGAAAGACCCGGACAACATGATCGCGAACACCGCGGAGAACTACCTCGGGTCCTGGGCCGGTCCGGTAGTCGATGTCCTGCTGCTGACCAGCCTCTTCGCCTGCGTCCTGTCCTTCCACAATGTGCTCACCCGCTACCAGCACGCCATCTCGCACAAGCGCGGCCTGCCCCGGGCGCTGCGTGCGGTCCACCTGACGCACCGCTCGCCGCACATGTCCTCCATCGTCCAGACCTCGACGATCCTGCTGCTCACCGTGGTCTGCGCGGTCATCGGACTGGATCCGGTGGCAGAGATCTTCACCTGGTTCTCCGGCCTGGCGACCTTCACCATCGTCATCCTCATGCTGCTGGTGTCGGTGGCCGTGGTGGCCTGGTTCCGAACCCGGTCTGACCTGCCGGTGTCCGCATGGAAGCGGCTCATCGCCCCGGTGCTGTCCTTCCTCGGACTCGGCACCGCCCTGTTCTTCATCATGACGAACTTCACCGTGCTCTTCGGCAGCGCGTCCGTCGCCTGGGTCATGGCGGTCTCCGCACCGGTGGTCTTCCTCCTCGGCACGGTCTTCGCCACCTTCGTCCCCGAGTACGACGACAAGGTCATCACCCGCAACATGGCGAAGCGGATGGCTCGTGATGAGCGCGCGGATCAGTCCTGACGGGCCACCATCTCGGTGATCCACACCGGGGCGAACGGCGAGACACAGTTCTTCGCCGTCGGATAGTCCCGGAACACCCCGAGCTTCTCACCGACCGCCAGTGCGCGGTCGCGGAGCTCGGGGTGGCGTATGCCGGTCTGTGCCAGGACCTCGTTCTGGGACCACTGCAGCACCTCCGGGGAGGACGCCATCTCCGCCTCGATCAGGTCGAGGAGCGTTGTGAGGTCGTGCGGTCCGGCGTCCCTGCCTGCTGTGATGTCGCGGGCGGTGAGTGACCATCCGGCAGCGGCGATGACCGGGTCGGCGTCCCCGAACCAGCGGTCGCGCAGTGCGGCGGCGTGCCCGGACTTCACGACGACATAGCTGAGCAGCCAGGCGCGTTCCTTGGGGGTGGACGCCTCACGGTACATCCGGTCCAGGTCATCGGCGGTGCAGCTCTTCGGCCGCAGTAGCAGGGTCGCGGCGAGACTCGCGGCGGAGTCGCCGTTCTGCCACAGGGCGAGACCGACCTCATGCCGGGCGGCGGGTTTCATGCCCGTCGTGGCGTCCTTCACGGCGTTCCGCAGTGCAGTGAGATTCACGGCGTGCTCGTCGCTGTGCCGACGGTTGACGGCGAGAATACCGGGATCAGCCAGCGCGGTGAGATCGGCGCGGATCCGATCGGCGGTGTCAGTCACAGCTGCTGGTATCCGTCCGTCGTGAGCTGCACCGCGGCACCGGTGGAATTGTCCGTGACAGTGAGGGAGTCTCCGGCGGTGGCGTCCACGGTGTAGCGCTCACCGACGTTGGTCACCCCGTCGGCGGGCAGGCGGTCGGCCGGGCTGATGCCGGAGTTGCCGAGCAGAGCGTAGACCTCGGGATCACCGCCCGGACGGTATGCCACGGCATTGGCTTCGCCGCCGTCGGTCGCACCCCAGCCGAGGTGGGCAGGTGCCTCGCAGGCCCAGGCGTAGCCCTCGGTCTCAGGCTGGTCGACGAAGTCGCAGAGCAGGGTGTACTCCCCCATCGGTACCTGGTAGCTGCCGGCGGCGACCGTGGTGGTGGTCGGGGCCTGCGCGGTGTCCGGCTGGGACGGGGTGGGCTGCGGGGCGACGTCCCGGCCCTCGGTCGGTTGCGGGGCAGCCTCGTCCTCGGGGGATTCAGCGGGGGTCGAGGAGCTCAGTGCCGTGTCGTCATGGTTGTCGTTGCTGCCGGCGTCCTCCACC
>OMJG01001945.1_pt1 | contig 10926 bp, 11 predicted proteins | sample 1646431 | NCBI WGS metagenome assembly OMJG01 (sample SAMN03771674, study PRJEB25209) | food metagenome | isolation source: Cotija cheese | place: Mexico:Jalisco,Michoacan | collected 2011-12-12 | reverse complement strand
GTAAGGGATCAATAATCTCTTGTTTATGGGCCACGTTGGCCGTCCAATTAATGGTCGGAGCACTACTTAAAATATCATTGAGGCGTGCTGCTTCTCGCGTTAATTTAACGGGTTCATCAAGGGTGATTTTGGCGTTACACCCGCGGTTGGGGCAGGTGCCCCCAATTAGATCACTTTCAATAACACCGACCCGGACACCAGTTTTAGCGAGCGGCGCAGCCCCATCAAACGTAGCGTGGCCCGCACCAATGTATAATACATCGTAATCATACTTGTCTGTCATGATTTATCAGCCTCCATTAAAGTTTTGATAACTTAAGCTTAACGAGTTTTATGAAGTCTGACAACTGATATGAATTGCTGGCACGACCCGTAATGACTATACTAAAAGTAATTATGTCGATAAGGAGACGTTAACATGCACGCTTTAATTGCGATTGATTCATTTAAAAATTCCATCACTAGCATCCACGCGAACCAGCTAGTGGCTAAACAGTTCGCAGCTCATGGGATCACAACGACCCAAGTAGCCATCGCGGATGGTGGTGAAGGGACAGTGGCAGCGTGGTTAGCCAATCATGCTGGTGGTCAAGCTATCACAGCGTCAACGGTGGATCTGGCACAACGACCATTAACGGCTATGTACGGTTACTTCGCTGCCGAAAAGATGGCTGTGATCGAAGTTGCGGCGGCTTCAGGAATTCAGTTCGTAACGCCGACGTTAACCCCGTTGGTAACGAATACTTATGGAACGGGGATGCTGATCAAGGATGCGATTGAGCGCGGGGCGCGTAAAATTATTCTGGGATTAGGTGGTAGCGGCACAGTTGACGGTGGTGCTGGGATACTGCGGGCCCTCGGGTATCGATTTATGGCGGCCGATGGTCAGGAATTAGACATGACTGGCGCCGATTTAAGTCGCGTCACCCGGATTGATGATCAGGATATCTTGCCACAATTAGCGGGAGTGACATTTATTAGTGCGGCGGACGTAACCAATCCGTTAACAGGGCCGAATGGAGCGGCGAAGATTTTTGGCCCACAAAAGGGCTTACCGGCAGATCACGTTCAGGCTCACGACAGCGCCTTGGCGCATTATATGACGGTCGCAAGTGGTACGGTAAGTGCTCATGAAGGCGATGGGGCCGCTGGTGGGATTGGTTTTGCTTTGCGCTACTTTTTACACGCCCAAGTTCAATCTGGATTTCAACTACTGGCTACAATGAGCCAGCTTAAGACGAAGGTGGCCCAAGCGGACTTGGTTATTTCTGGTGAAGGGCAAGTGGATGATCAGAGTTTTATGGGGAAAGTACCGATACAGCTCAGTCAATTAGCGCAGACGGCCGGCAAACCATGTTATTTATTAGTTGGTCGGCAAAAAGGGACTAACGAAACGTTTGCTAAGCAAGGTGTCACGGCCGTATTACCGATTGTCGATCAGGTCATGACTTTAGATCAGGCAATGGCGCAAGGACCAGCCAATCTTGAACGGATGGCGGATCGGTTAGCACGGATTATTAGTTGCTCATAAAGTTAGTAACTAGATTGACCGTTAAGATAACCAAACAAGGGTCTGAACAAAACTAATTGTGCTCGGCTTCTTGAGTATTTTCTCAAGAAGCCGAGCACAATTTTTCTGTCAATATTGTCGAAACGTGCGCCAAAAGGTTGTTCGCAAGCAAAACACCCTTTAACCACCCTTTGCCTCACTTTCGATTTGCATTAGTTTAATTGTGTGGAACGTAGTGATCTAAAAATGCTGTAATATGGTTTTGATATTCAGCGGGATCGATCCAAAAACTCTCAGCGTGAGTGGCGTTGGGAACTTGCCACATTTGTTTAGGTTCACTAGCTGCTTGGTAATTCTTTTTTAGCATCCAACTGGGGACGTAGATATCCTGTTCACCGTGAATGGAAAAGATTGGCCGGTGGTTGCGCCTGAGTTGCTCAACTGAGCTGACATCACTCAGATAATACCCCATGCGATGACGATTAATAAAACTGACCATCGGTACGAAGGGGTACTTTGGTAGGTGAAATTGGCGCTTTAATAAGTAAGCGAGCTCTTCTTCGACACTGGTATAACCACAGTCGGCAATAATTGCCTTAACTTGGTTTGGCAAATGTTCGCCGCTGACCATTTCAACGGTGGCACCGCCCATGCTGACGCCAAATAAGATGATTTCAGTGTGGACGCCGTTAAGACGGATGACTTTGTCGATCCAGCCAAGATAATCACGACGATCTTGCCAGCCAAAACTAATATATTTACCAGCGCTTTGACCGTGACCGCGGTCATCAGGAAGTAAGACATTGTAACCCATCTGATGGAACATGTAAGCGTAGTTAGCCATAGTTTCGCCATCACCCTTGTAGCCATGGGAAATAATGACGGTTCGCTCACTAGCTGTTTTGGCCGGTACATACTGGGCGACAAGGTGGTTATCGGCATCATTGACGTTCAATTGCCATTGTTGTACGGGCTGCCGATGTAGCCAATCGACATAAGCGTAATAGGCATCAGCGTATTTTTGCTTATCCGCGGAAGTTTCGGGAACGTAATCAACGCGTTTGAAAGCGAAATCGTAGAGCTTTTCACTCGCTAATAAGGCAGTTGAAAAGATGGCCACTGGGGTACCAATCCCGGCCAGCATGCGTGTTTTATTCATTCAATATCACTCCTAGTCTCTCATAAATATGATACGCCGATTGAAAGTAATATGAAAATATTTATCACGACAATATAAAAGGCCATCGCGGCGGGCGATGACCTATGAATTGCACTGGTCGCTAGGTGGCATCCCCAGCGAGCTTGTTTTTCATTAACTTTGGAGGAGTAAATGAAAAAGGTTCAAGTGGCTGAAGGAGATGTCCAGTCACTATATGTTTAGTATAGTAGTTTGACCGTTAAAAGGTAACTAAATCGCCTGCATGGTCCAGAAAAAGGCAGAAAATTGCTTGTGGGTGGTCAATATTGCGATACGACTATGTGCCATTGTCACCACCATTTTAGTTTCGAATGGGGCGTATCAGTGGATCGTTAATGCTTGAATGGTGGTAGCAACTTGTTGAAGCACCTGCGTTTTTCGGTTGGTGGTTAGGAATACTCGTTGTGTTAATACCGGGTATTGTTGTTCACGAGCAACTATCAATAACTCACGGTAAAGGGCCGTTGCTGCCAGCAGTGATGGCCGAGCGACGGGATCGATGGTCGGCAGCATGGTTAAGGCTGATTCATAATTAGTCATTGCAATTTGTGCTTCATGTTCCCAGAGCTCAATAAAGTGTGTGGTAGGAGTATGTGCCCCTAGAGCTGTCGATTGGAGCTGATAATGATGCAGACATTCAGTTGGCAAATAAATGCGGCCATGTTGGTAATCTTCGCCAACATCTCGCAATATATTCGTTAATTGCATGGCGATTCCTAAGTGGATAGCTGGTTGAGTAATGGTTTGATGATTAGTAGCCAGCATTGGCAGAATCATTAAGCCAACTGAGCCAGCAACGTAATAACAATAGCGTTCTAGTTCTCGTTGCGTTGTCGGTTGTGTAAAGTTGGCGTCTTGTTCTTGACCGCTAAGCATGTCGAAAAAGGCATCGATATTCATATCGTAAGTCTCAAATACAACTGCTAGGGCGCGCCACATTGGGTGATTAGGAATGTGGCCAGCGGCAAAGTCAGTTAGAGATCGCCGTAGCGCTACCAGACCTGCGATATCGTGGTGAATATCAACGAGATCATCCGCTGTTCGGCAAAAGGCATAGACGGCGTAAATGCTCCACGCGCGGGTCTGTGGTAATTTTGAAAAAGCGGTATAAAATGCATTCGAGGACTGTTTTGTAATTGATTGACAGTAATCAAAATCGGCACGGTGTTGTTCGAACTTAAGGTTGGTCTGGGTCATCTTTAATCAACTCCTCAACGGCTAATTTAGCGCTTTGCATGACGATTGGAACACCAGCGCCGGGGTGTGTACTGCTGCCGCAGAAATAAAGGTGGTCGGTATAGTCAAATTTATTATGGGGCCGGTAATAGTTACTTTGCTTTAAGGTCGGTCTTAACCCAAAGGTAGCACCGTTATATGCGCCGAACTGTTCTTTGAAATCCACAGGTGTAAACTGTTTTTCAAGCACAATATGTTGTTCGAGATCACTAAATGGTGCGGTCTGTTTTAGCTTGTCGATAATGAGTTGCCGGTAGTGCTGGATTGTTGTTGGGGACCAATCATTAAATTTTGAGAGTTCTGGGACGGGCACAAGAATATATAGGGACTCGCAATTCACCGGTGCTAGTTTGGGATCCATCTTTGACGGTAGGTAGACATAATAAGAAGGGTCGGCTGGTAAAGTGCCTTGTTCAAATAAGGCGGCCACGTTCTGATTAAAATCTTTAGCAAAGTGAATGGTGTGTAGCGCTTCAGTTGGATACTTTTTGTTCAGTCCAAGGTATAGAACAAAACAGGAACAAGAATAAGTCATTTGGTTAATTTTTTTATCTGTGTACTTGCCACGAGCTTGTTCATTAGGAATTAACGTGGTCATGGCCGTTGGAAAATCAGCATCGCACACAACGTAGTCACTTAAAATGGTTTGATGAGCTAGCCGAATTCCGATGGTGACTTGATCTTTGATGATAATTTCTTTAACTGGTGTGGCTAGTTTTAAAGTTCCCCCTTGTTCTTTAAACAACTTGACCAGACTTTTAACGACGGTATACATACCACCCTTCAAAAAATGCACACCATAAAATAATTCGATCATCGGAATAATGTTGTATAGCGACGGTCCTTGGTAGGGTGAAATGCCAATATATAATGTTTGAAATGCTAATGAATTTCGCAAATTTTCATTTTTTATGAACTTGGAGATGTTTTGATAAGCGTTATTAAATGTCCGCAATTGCAAACCAGCGTATAGAGATGGCAGATTATAAAAATCGCGCCAACTACGAAAGGAACGCTCTAAAAAGTTGGGCTTAGCAATTGCATAGCGATGATAAATATCTGCTAGGAAGCCTAACATGCCATCAACATCGTCGGGAGCTACTCGTGTGATTTCGGCAATCAATGTCGGTAAGTCACGAGATAGGTTCAGACTGGATTTATCTCCGAAGACGAGGTGCATTAATGGTTCGACTTCTTCAAATGGAAGGTAAGCATGTGGATCCACCCCACAAAATCGAAAAATTTCTTCGTAAATATCTTTCATCATGACAATGGTTGGCCCAACGTCGAATGTAAATCCTTGACTGATAATTTGATTCATTTTCCCATCGGGTTGAGCGCCTTGTTCATAAATTGTTACGTCATAACCTAACTTTTGAAGACGCACGGCCGCGGCTAAGCCCCCAATGCCGGCGCCAATAATAGAGACTGTTTTCATCAGTAACTCCCCCTTTTGAACAAATGATAATTACATAACATAGTCAGTTATTAGTTTTATTCTGGATGATGATGGTTAAAAGCACAACAATTATGATTATGAGAAGCTAATTGCTAGCATTAGAAGTATCGAAAGTTATGGTTCAAAATTGATTTAATCGTGGTGATTAGGGGGCGAAACGCAATAAAAAACCACCGCATCGGGGAATGCGGTGGAAAAAGGAGTAGGGTAAACATGTGACGGGGAATCACATGTTACTATGAATTTCATTACTTTGGAGGAGTAAATGAAAAATTTTAGGTTGTGTTATAGCTGATTGAGTTAACCTCAATTGCTATGATGTAATCATACCGAGGTTGTGTGAAGAATCTGTGACTGAACATGTGTAATGTCGTGAAAAAAAGGGAAAGGCTTTATTAAGAGGTATGAAGAATTTTATGAATTTGGTCTGATTGTTCCCAAATAGGCGATTCAATAGTGTTTAACGTAAAAAAACCACGGGTTGACTTTACGGTGTCAGCACGCGGTTTTTGATGGTGGTCCACTAATTATCGTCACGGTTACCGCCGAATAAAATGATTAGTCGAAGCAATTGTAAGAATGTTGATAATGCGGCTGCAACATAAGTTAGCGCAGCTGCAACGAGGACTTTACGGACCATTGGTACTTCGTCACGGGTTAAGACTTGCCCATCGGATAAAATCTGCAAAGCGCGTCGTGATGCGTTGAATTCAACTGGGAGCGTCACGAGTTGGAAGAGTAATGCTAGAGAGAATAGTAGAATTCCAATGTGAATCAATGTTTGGTTATAACTGAGTAATACCCCGACAATAATTAAGGGCAACGACAAGGTCGATCCGAGATTAGCAGCAGGGACTAAGGCTGTCCGTAAACGCATGGGCCAATAATTAACGTGGTCTTGGACGGCGTGGTCACATTCATGGGCGGCCACACCAATGGCGGCAACGGAGGTCGAGTCAGCGGTCGCTTCTGATAAGCTTAGAATCTTAGTCTGACCGTTATAGTTATCAGTCAGATCACCGCTGATTTTTTGCACACCAACGTTATTAATGTCCGATTGACTCAAGATGAAACGGGCAGCATCAGTTCCAGTTGTTCCAGATTGACTACGATAGGCATCGTAATGCCGGAAAGTCCGGTTAACATAGCCAGAAGCAGCCATTGAGATAATCAGACCGATGATGACTAACAGATAAGTTGGATCAAAAAACGAATAAAACAAGGGCAAGACCTCCTAATATAATTTGATATTAATCCGATTTTACCAAATTTGGTGGGACATTCCTACTGAAGAAAATCATTGAAAAGTGTCTTTACTATCGGAAAATATCCGCTGATTATATAATTAACCCAGTTAATTGTAATTGGCAAAGTGTGAAGGAGTTTTCTGATGGAAAAGACGTATCGGACCAAAACGTATGGGGAAATGCCGTTAAAGTTAGATACTGGAAAAGGTTGGATTTTTCCGAAAGGGGTCGAAGTTAAGGCCCATGTTGATTTAGAGACGGGCCAAGTCAGCTTTTTTATTGCACCGGAGGATCTTGAGAAGATGAAATAAAATTAAAGCACTCAGCGCACTCCGAATGAGGAATCTACTCGGTTCTGAATGAGGGGTGTTTTTTATGATGGTAGGATTGGGTGAAAGCACGTCAGGTGATTAGCTGCGCCCTAAGATAGACATAAGTAGAAAAAGATGGGCATAACGAAAGGAACCGGTCAGTGACAATACTTTGCAAACGTCTTAGCAATTTAATACTCAATAAAAAACCTCCGTATCGGGGAAATACGGAGGAAAAGGGAAGTAAATCGGTAAAATGTAATTAAGTACACACACATCATTACTTGGGGAAGTAATCATTAAAGTTAGGGGGTCGTTAAGGATTGGGATTTCCTTAATGACTATAAACATAGTATAACGGCGACGCATGAAGAAATTATGACGGGAAAAGTTTAAAAGCGTGATTTCCTGACGAAAAAGTAGCGATATTAGTTGTGTAATTATGATGATTTTTACAAAGTTTATAATGAATTGACGGTATTCAGAAACGTTAGTTAATCAAAAAACACCGGTGTATCAGTGCTTTGGGCAGCTTCAAAATCATTAGGTGCTATAATTGGGCACAAATTGATTGAAAGGTGTTTTCTAAATATGACAATTAAAATCGTCACCGATTCTTCGGTCCAATTAACGGCGGCCGAAATGACACAGTATAATATTCAAGTTGTTCCGTTACTCGTGGGGTTCGGTGGTGACTTAATTGCAGATACGGCAGTTAGTGCGGCTGAATTTGATCAACAAATGGCGGTCAGTCCAATCTTGCCAACCACTAGTCAACCCCCGATTGGCGATTTTGTTAGTTGTTATGATAATTTGACTGCTGATGGTAGTCAAGTCCTGTCACTACACCTGACGGAGACGTTGAGTGGGACTGTTAACGCCGCCCGGCAAGCAGCTAAGTTAGCGAGTGGTGACGTTACTGTGATTGATACGCAGGCTGCCGATCGTGGCATGGCCTTTCAAGTGTTAACGGCCGCCCGAATGGCCCATGCTGGTGCTGATATGGCAGCGATTCTAGCTAAAATCGCCGTAATTCGACAACACACTAAGACTTATTTGTTTGTTGATACACTCGATAATTTGGTTAAGGGTGGTCGGGTGCCAAAGTTAGCCGGGGTGGTCACGAATCTAATTAAATTAAAATTTGTCTTTGAATTAGTGGATGGCAAATTAAAACTTTACACGCGGGGTCGCGGGAAGAAAGCGTTGATTAAAGCGCAAGCACAAATCTTAGACCAATTAGCGGATGCTACCCGGGTCGAAGCGGCTGGAATTTCGTATGTTGGTGAGCCCAATGTTGCGGACGCTCCAGAAGCGCTACTTCATAAAGTCGTTCCGCAGGCAGATCTACTGGTCGCTCGAACTAGTCCAATTATTGCGACACATACTGGTGTTGGCGCCTATGCCCTGATGTTCTACACGGTTGATTGAATTTGACAAGTAGACTTACTATTAAAAATTACTTTGATGTGTTATAATTAATTAATAATAAATGAGAACCGTGTTGGTGCACTGTTCTGAGCCTAACCACCATTTTAATGATGACTAGACCCGGATGGGGCACCTTTTTTGTCACTCTTTTTCAACAAAAGAAAGTAGGAACTTATGTGAGTTATCTTCTCAATAATCCGTTTTTCGGGATCGGGTTGACGGTCTTGGTTTATGGGATTGGCGAGTATTTGTATCACAAAACAAATCGCTTTGTGCTATTCCAACCGCTGTTCTTTGGAATGTTGCTCGGGATTGGTTTATTGGTATTGATTGCGTCGATTCTCAAGGCACCCGTGCAAAAAGTATATGAAGCGTACCAGGTTGGTGGTGATTGGCTGTTCTGGTTTGTCGCACCAGCCACCGTCTCGTTTGCAGTACCGCTATATAAGCGAAATGACATCTTCAAGAAGCATTGGGATGTAATTGTGATTGCGTTAGTCATTGGATTAGGACTATCATTATTTGGTATTTACGGTGTTTCACGTTTACTCGGACTGACGGATGCCGCATTAGGTGCCATGTTGGTGCAAGCAGCCACGACGGCGATCGCCTTACCGGTGGCCGAATCAGTAGGTGGGGATCAAGCTATTGCGGCGTTCGCAGTGATTCTAAACTCTGTATTGATTTATGCTTTAGGTGATCATTTTATCCGTTGGTTTAAATTACACAAGAATCCACTAGGCGCCGGATTAGGATTTGGCATCGCTGGTAATGCGGTGGGAGCAACTAAGGCGATTGAGGTCAGCGAAGCCGCTGGTGCCACTGGCGCGATTGCGTTTGTGATTGCTGGTATTTTAGTTAATTTCATGGTGCCAGGCTTTGCACAGTTGATTGGTTTAGGTTAGATGGTCCGGGAGGGATTCGATGAAAAAAGGCGCATTTATTAAGCAAATTGTTATTTATGGTTTGATTTTGTTAGCAAGCAGTTTAATTGCTAACTTAGCTAACAAGCTTTGGCCGGCGTTTCCGATGCCAACGCCATTAATTGGCATGATTATGTTGTATCTATTGCTAACGTTCAAAGTAGTTAAGCTAGAACAGGTGGCAGGTGTTAGTAATTTCTTCGTCCAATTTATTAGTTTGATCTTCATTCCTTCAGGGATCGCGCTGGTTACTAAGTTGGACGTGTTAAAAGCCGAAGGGGTTCAGATCGTCATTGTGATTATTATTTCAACGCTGATGTTATTGCTCTTTACAGCTGGCATCGCGTGGATTTTGATTCAAGTTAAAGAGTGGTTCATTGCTCGACGGACTGATGCTAATATTGAAGTTGAGGAAGATTAAATCTTGGTGGCACATAATTTACTTGCGAGTAGATTGGGTACCAGTTGGATCTAATTGAAATAGGTGGTTTGTTTGCAAGCTGGCCTATTTTAGCTATTATGATGTGGTGATAGTGAGCCGTGGTGGGATGTCCCCATCGCGGCTTTTTAGTTTGGCTACTGAATACAAAAAAGCCACCACATCAGCGATGTAGTGGTCAAGGAGTAGGAAACATCAAAGTGGGGGCTTTGATGAACCCCATTCATAAGACTTGGGGGAGTCTATGAATGAAAGTGATTATTAGTAGGCATTATGGCAGCAACGCCCTAATAATCTAAAAAACTAAAGAATATTAAGGATCGATAGTTAGTTGGTCACTTTCTATCAATCTGCGACTATTATAATTGCAAAAGTTATCGGCTGCAACTAATTGAGCTGATTAATTAGTTTAAAGTGATGCGTGGCTGGAAATCGGCTGCAAATAATCCCATGTGGTAAAGGTCAATCCGTTGTCCGTCACGCTTGATGGCGCGCTTATTGGTACCTTCAAATTCAAAGCCGCTATTTTGGTAAACAGCGATCGCATCAGGGTTTGTTGCGATGACGTCCAAACAGACTTTATAGAGGTTCAATTCATTAAAAGCATAGTTCAAGATCAAGTTAAGTGCCTCGGTACCGTAGCCATGACCACGTTCTTCTGGATCGCCAATCGCAATTGCTAATTGGGCGACCTGATTATTCCACTCAATATTAAAAAGAGTGACAAACCCGAGTAAGTGGTCGTCTTCTAAGCTATGAATATGAAAGTAGTATTCCGTGTGACGATCAAGATTGCGATAAGTCCGTTCAAGGTCTTCGCCAGTAAGCGGTCTGGCAGCGACGGTATCCATTTTACGGACAAAATCGGCATCAGTATACCAGTCACTAATCTCATCGAAATCTTCGGGCTGGGGTACTGCCAGGACCACGTGGGGTCCAACAAACATGTTTTTCAAAATAATCCCTCACTTGTCTAATCAAATCTTACGCGTTGTGCTAGTTAATTTGTCATGAATCATGATTAAAACAGGCCAGTTAGTTGGATTACTATTCGTCAGTATATGCGCGTTCTATGCCGACCTCCGGGGCTGGGTGACAATTGCTGGAACGCAGCCGACATGAAGTGCCCTACAATTGTTAGACAGATGAGTCTAAAGATTGCGAGGTATTAT
>OMJG01001942.1_pt1 | contig 10942 bp, 13 predicted proteins | sample 1646431 | NCBI WGS metagenome assembly OMJG01 (sample SAMN03771674, study PRJEB25209) | food metagenome | isolation source: Cotija cheese | place: Mexico:Jalisco,Michoacan | collected 2011-12-12 | reverse complement strand
CTTTTTGTATAGTTTTGTGAGTAAAAACTGTCTTTAAAAGCAATTAATATACGCAAATGGAATAACTTAAAATTACGGAAACCATATGCCGTACGCTTAATAGCTTTAATTTTATTGTTAGCCTGTCCGGGACCGTTAGATAACTTTATATATAAAACTATTTTCAAACTTCTGATAGATGGTGTTTTAGGGCCAGCTGACCTTTTTTATAGGTTCAGGTAATTGCCAGAAATGAGCTAGTCGTATGCTGACTGTAATAGTATTTTGTAATTGCTAAAAATCTTTATGATGAATAACGGAAAGTATGGCTACATAAAAGGTATAAACTGCTCTTTTTTGGTTATAAGGCTAATAAACGATCGACGAGGCGCATCCTAGCTATTCAACTCTTTCTGCTGTCGTTAATGAAGAAATGAAAATAGCATGCAAGTTAATGTTGTCGTTACCTAAATCAGCTAAGTGCTGTTCCGGATTCTGTCGAATTGAATATTTTAAGAATTATGACACGTGTTCTTGCAGATCAAAAGATACTGGAGGATAAAAGACGAGTTGTCCAAACACAAGTATAACGAAGAGCAGAACAAGTGATACAACAAATGAAACAGCGATACATTGAAGAGTAAATGAGAAAACAACAGAAAAATCTGCCATGTAAGGGTTATAGGTCAAGAGACTCATAAGATTAGTAATTTTGTGGAGTTGATAATTTATTGGTGAACCGAAACGCCTTAGAAAACACTTTGCAATCCATAAAACTGTATATACAACAATTGACGATTGGTTAAAGGTAATACCAAGATGATTGGTGTTGGCTATCAGCCTTCATACCTGGGTCTGCGGAGTTGTCAACAAATCAATATATGAGGATTTTATTGGAAGGGACTATATACTTAAATATGTGTCAAAGGATAGACGTGCCTATCGGAGCTTGGTAGGTAGTGAAAGAATTGTGATCGATATTGCATAGTATAACGAAAAATTACTTCATCAATCAAATGATGAAATGTTTGAAATACGTCTAATCTTAGCTCTGTTAACTAAATAGACTTTTATTGCTAATACCATGACGAGTAATATCTAACTTTTAGGCTAAGCTAACCCTTCATTATAAAAAACTAAAAAACAAACGGTTCATGGCTAAGCAGTGTCTGTATGTCATTGTTAAAGTGGGCAGTATTATAAACCCTATAAGATAAATAACATTATAGAAAGGGAACAATGTGCATGACAACTAATATATATGGCCAAAACGTGCTAGATACATTAGATGAATTATCAAACGAATGTCCTGATGTTAGTTTTGGTCAATTATTTGAAAATGGTATTAAACTAGACGATTCCATGAAAATATGTCTCGCCGAGTATATGGGCGATATTCAAGAAGGTGAGATTTTGTTCGGATATCAAGTTTATGCAATGGGCATAGAAACAACTATAACGCCTTATGATATGTTGATGGCAGCCCCTGATTTTGATAAGTAACTAAAACTTATAAGCCAGTTACAGCAGCAACTTTTTCTGAGCTTTTAGAACGAATGCCAGATGATACCGTGAGTTTAACTCAGGACCAACAAGAAATTCATAGATTAGCAAATCAGGCTAGGACAGGAATAGATGAAAAAGAACGACAACTACACACTACGATTGACAGAATCCATCTATTCCTTATAAAACTATTCTCAAAAGGAACAAACAAAAGACGAGAAAGACGATTTAGCTGATGAGTTGACAAAATAGATAAATTAAAAGATAAGGAACACTGTGCTTTTAGCATAATGATATATGTAATGTTATCTTATATAAGCAATGTGTGGTGTATATACGTATGTCAAATTAACTGGTTCTATACCATGCTGAGCCGCCCCACGTCCTTGAGGCTCAGGTTTTAGATACATGTTAAATTATTTATATTAGAACGTGTCCTTATTGGCACGTTCTTTTATTTTTGGTTGCTAACAACATATACGTATATAAATAGTGTGCAGCAAATTGGAAGAGGGTGTACGAATTAGCAATACCTTTAATGAATATTTGTTCTCTTATAAACGAGACAAAAAACTAAAACGTTTCGTAATGTTTCGTTATAAATGAATGGCCTTTATCATCTATGATATAATTAATATAAAAGGGAGGCGGGTTAAATGAAAAAATTTAATAGTGTAACAGAACTGGCTAAAGAATTAAATTTAAGCCGTGGGACTATCTATAGAAGAGCGAAAGCACAAGGTATAGATTTAAATGATGTCGACCAAGGCTTAACCGATGACCAACTGGATTTGTTGCGAACAGAGTTACCCAAGGGAGTTAAAACCAACGCTGGTGAAAAATCTAAAAAAACGCAAGAATCAAATGAAAATACAAAACAGTTAAAAGAACAAATCAAAACGTTACAAAACACAATAGCACAAAAAGAAACTCAAATTAATGAGTTATTGCAGCAAAACAAAAACGAAACAGAAAGAAACGCTGGTCGAGAACAGGAATTAATTCAGCTTGTGGATCAGTCACAACGTCTACAATTGACAGCACAGCAGAAACTTGAAAATACAAAGGCTGAAATGCAAGAAATTGAGTCTAAAGACGAACAAAATGGTGAGCAGGAACAGTCCAAAAAAGGTATTTGGGCACGTATATTCAAAAATTAAAACACTTAATATTTAAGGAGTAGCTATGAATAAACAAATAAAAAGAGGGCTTTTTTAACGATTAGTGGGTCGCAATATTAAGCGCTGTTGCTGGGACGGATTACTATCATAATCATAAGTAATATCCGATTATGATCTGGGACATGATTAAATTAAGTTAAATGGTAATCAATTAGTAATTGATGTTGATTATTTAAATCAAGCAAGGGATATTACTGACCGTGAATATTATGATGCGTTAGATGATATTTATGATAAGGATTGAAGCACAGACGTAAGTGAGATTGTAAAAGACTTGAGAGAACCAATAAAATAATTAAAATCCTAAGTTAAAATCACATTTGACGTAAAATAAACGCATTCTGCGAGCATTTTTTTAGAACTGGCTATATAATTGACCATTTTTGCAACAAAATTTGTGTCAAAAATAACCAGTTTTAATTTTCCAACCCAGTATGTAACTTTAGTCGGATAAAGATACATACTGGGTTGGAATTATAGTATAATGGAGATATACCCTTTCGGAGGTTTACTATGGCATCAAATAACGAAAAAATTAAATTACTTACTAATCAAACTTTACTAAAATTACCTAAAATTATAACTCACTATGTGAAGCATCGGACAGTTAGTGGTAATCAACCACGAGCTATCAATAATGCTGTTAATCAATTGAAGTATTTTTTTGATTGGTATGGTCTAACTGAACATGCTACTTTGGCAGATATTAGAAAAATTCAAGTTAATGATATTAATGACTATATCTACTATCTGCAAACAACCCACTTATCTAAATCAGGACGTCCCCTGGCTAAGTCTTCCATAGAAGCTTATTTAAATGGGTTAAGATCTTTTTTCCATTGGCTTAGTGAGGATTCAACAGATCCTGACAATTATCCCTACCCATATGTTGATTTTAACCCGATGACACGTGTTAGATTCCATGTTGAAAAACCAACAGCTCAATCAAGAGCTAAGTCTATATCGCCAATGCTTTATAAAGGTGATATGAAGCGTGACTTTTTATATTGGTTATCTAACACTTATAAACCTGCATTAAAACCACAAGCAAAAGCTTTATATGAACGCACTGAGGCACGCAATTATGCCATTATCGCCTTGCTATTTGCTTCTGGTCTACGTGTGACTGAATTAGTTAATATTAATGTAGAGGATGTCGATTTAGAGAACAAGCTGATTCGTAATGTTGTTAGAAAAGGTGGTTTTAAAGACGTTGCTAGATTTTCTGGTTGGGCTGTGCCCTATTTGGAAAATTGGCTGCAAGACCGCAATCTATTAATTATCCCTGATGATAATCATGCCTTTTTTATTGCAATAAAAAGCCAAGACGCCTTCCGTATCAGTCAAACGCAAGTTGAGCGCATGTTTAAAAAATTAACAACCGCTTATGGTCATCCTTCTACTCCACATAAAGCTCGGCATACATTTGGGACAGAGTTATACGATGCGACGAAAGATGTTGTTTCTGTGCAAAACGCTTTAGGTCAGACAACTGACTCTGCAACTAAAGTCTATATTCATGGTAATCAGCAAGAATTAGATCAAGCAATTGATAAGCTATAGATGGGGGCTATTTGTCGAAATTCTCTCGGCGATTTACCGCCTAATTTTGTTTGTATACGTTGATTATTGTAATAGTTCAACCAACCATTGATTTTATTTAATAATTCTTGTGCGGATGCATAGTTTTTCAAGGGGCCAATTTCTACTTTTAACTTGTTAAAGAAACGTTCCATTGCTGCATTATCCAAACATGTTGTACGGCGTGACATACTCTGACACACACGGTATGGGCATTACCTAAGCAATTTACGCTATGAACGATGACGATATTGCCCCGTCCTTGATCTGTGTGAATGGTTGTTTGGTAGGTTAATTTAGATAACTTATGAAATAACTGTTGTAAAGGTTCTAAAGCAAATGCCAAAATTTACTTTGTATGAGTTATATGAGCTTGTATGCCTACGGTATTTTAATCCCTAGTGTATGCTTAACTTTAAGGACGGTGTTGGCAGAAATTTTAATACCTTGATTTAAAAGCTGTTGATGAATACGCCGATACCCGTAGGTTTTGTAACTAGCCAGAAAAATGTTTTGGATCATATTTTTAATCTGTTGATACTTACTAGTCTTTACTATTCGTTTTTTCTCATCATAATAAGTGGAACGCTTCAAATCGAAAAATGTCAGCAGTTCATTAACGGTATGTTCATTTTTACGATCTCCCCGGAAAGAATCAACAGCTATTTTTTTGGCGAGGAATTAATGCGGTTTCTCCGAATTGCTTAAAATCCGTGTCCCAATTATAAATTTTCGAAGTTGGGATGTTAAAAATAGCAGCAACTTTATTAATTCCTACATCATGAGTTTGATAGTACTCTACCACTTTTAATTTAAAGTCTAAGCTATAATGATTTTGATGATGTTTAACTTTTATTGTACTAATACCGTATTTTTGAGTAGTATTTACCCATCTTATTATTCACTGCAACAAACAGAGTACAGTGACCTGCGGAAAGCCGGTAGGCCTGTTAATATTAAGGACGCTGTGGCACGTACTAATCAGGCAATTAAATAATAAACAAACTCCGATGCAGTTTGCTAACAAGAGCTTACTGCATCGGAGTTTATTTTTGTATCAATGCAATGAAGGCAATGAAGAACAGCGTACAAAGTCATAATTATCCTAATAAAATACCAAAAACATACAATCACTAGTTAACTTTGTCTTGTTTCGTTATTTTACGCAATACACTAGCGTATGATTTTTTAATTGGAAACATACAATAAGGCCGAAATTAATAAGCTATGTATTCTTTTTTTAAATGTAATTCAGTTAGTTCGCCCATTTGTGTTGTATTGATAAATTTTAGCCGATATCTATAATTTCCTTCTTCAAATAGTCGTTTTCCTGTTCCTAATAGTACAGGTGCAATTTGAATCCAATACTCATCAATTAAGTTTTCTTCCAATAGCGGTTTTAAAATACTACCACCACCAACAATCCAAATTGATTTTCCAACTTGGCTCTGGTATTTCTTAACTATTTTACTTATATCACCAGCAACAAATTCTGTATTGTTATCTTCGAATGGTGCCTGGTGAGAAAAAATAACTTTTTGCTTACCAGGATACAGCTCTTGGCCTTTCAGTAGTTGCTTAGTCTCTTCATATGTTTTTCGACCCATAACTACGGTATCGATGTTCCGCTCGAATTTTTCATAGGTGGAGACATTATTTAATTTCGTGTCAAACAGCCATTGTAAATTATCATTCTGATCTGATAAATATCCATCCAAACTAATAGCGCCATAAAACACAATTTTTCTCATATTTCTCATAATAGTCATCTCCTCTTTTTCTTCAAAACGAGGGCCCAGTACTAGATAATGGACCCAGAACGTAAATATATATGTTTTAAGTCATGATTTCAAAAAAATTATTAGTACTAGATATTTGTATCCTCCCATAGTATTCCATATGCTACTTGTTAGGTGTCATCCTCAGTATACTTTGATTGAAATACAGCAACATTATGTTTATAAAAGTTTAGTGCTTTTTGTTTTTTTCGTAAACAGATGAGAATAGCTCATTTTTTTATTTAACCTGAGCTAATAATTTCCTACCGATTCCCCTATTATGTGTTTTTTCTACAATAATACTGTCAATATAATTTTTATATAAGCCTAAGAAGCCGGTTATTTCATTATTTTGGAAAGAAACATAAATTTCGGCTTTAGGCAAAGTGGTTCTAACGAAATCGTAGTTAGTTACCCAGTAATTTCTGGAAATAAAATTATGAGCCTCAATATTACTCTTCAATCAAATATCTGGTATTTTTATTGGCAAATTTAAAGTGCACTTATACTCCAAATGAATTGAGTCGTGCTAAAAACCCAAAATCTGTATCAGAAACCAGCAAACTGGTAACAAAAAAGCAAGGATATGGCCCACGGCTTTACCGCTTGATCATACCCTTGCAAACTTCTTATTTTTAATACCAACATCACGTAAAAGCTGGTGAGTAATAAAGCGTCCCAGAAATATAGTTAATAACCTCTGGGAGTAATACTTTAAGCATAAAAGCTTCATCCGGCAGCGGATAAGGCGGTTTAACCTTAAATTTGTTGGCAGGTAAATAACCAAAACGATGATAATAATCTGGGTGTCCAAGGACGCTGATATAAGGATAGTGTAGTTTGTTAGCGCGCTGTTCTAATTCATGCATTAGTGCGGTGCCAATCCCCTGCTGTTGTTTATTTGGTGCTACTGCTAATGGGGCCAACACTAATCCAGTTATTGAACCGGTAGGAGTCAGAATCTGGACTTCGCTCATCATGCCATAGCCGTAAATTTGAGAATCACTAACCGCAACTAATTCTAGTTTCGGCTGGTAACCAATATCTAACCGAATTTTTTCTACGAGTTCTGCTTCATTCTCATACCCATGTTCAGTCGCAGAAAAACTTTCTTTTAACAAATGTGCAATGGCAGCTTCGTCTGAATTGATAACGGGTCTAATTTCCATAATGTCTCCTTTGTGTTTGGCTGATTTTTAACTTTTTCGAACAGCTTTAGATGTATGTCAAATTAACTGGGTCAATACCATTATAGATGATGGAGAACGTACAACCATAGCTTTAGGTGTATATCAACTTAACTAAGCTTATACCAAGCCAGTAGCAATTTTAAAATTCACGTGTACACTGCTTTAAGCTGATATATTTATATAAAAATTATCGTATATCGTATTGCTGGAACAGCTCTTTTGGCAAATGTTCATCTGGTGGTATTATCAAACTCCCAACATCCTGGGGTGCTTCCAACATAGTTGCCGGTGTATGATCATGGTAAATTTCCCAACCGTGATTTTTGCCAAAATTGTATTTTTCGCTTTTCCATAATTAAAATATGTGTTGAATAGACATTATGTTGTGTATTTTTTCTTTTATACGAGTAAGAAAAATATTACCAGAAAGGACGATGTAATGACCAAATTAGATAATAAAATTGCAATTGTAACAGGTGGTGCCGGGGGGATTGGTTCTGGTATTGTTCGTGCCTATGCTAAAGAAAAAGCGACAGTTGTTATTGCTGATATTGCTGAAAAAAAGGACAAGCATTAAGCCAAGAATTAAACGAACAAGGATATACAACTTTATTCATTAAAACAGATTTAAGTGATAAGGAATCATTAAAATCTTGTGTAGACACCACTATTCAGAAATATGGACACATAGATATACTTGTTAATAATGCGCACGTATCACGCATGAAACCTTTTTTAAATATTACAGATGATGATTTGAATCTATCATTCAGTACTGGTTTTTATGCAACGTTTTATCTATGTCAAATGGTAATTCCTTATCTCAAAAAAACACACGGAAACATTATAAACTTTGGCTCAGGTGCTGCCATAAAAGGAGATAAAAACCAAGGATCTTATGTTGTGGCTAAAGAAGCTATTCGCGGCCTAACTCGCGTTATTGCAAACGAATTTGGAACGGTTGGAATTAATGCCAATATTATTTCACCAATTGCATATTCTGAAGGAGTTGACAAATGGCGAAAAGAGAACCCAGACTATTATAATAAAGTTGTTGAAGGAATTCCTTTGAAGAAGTTTGGTGATGTTGAAAAAGAAATCGGACCAGCAGCCGTATTTTTAGGTAGTGATGATTCTAAGTATATTACGGGACAAACAATTATGGTTGATGGCGGAAGCATTAAATTATACTAATTCTTATAAAGAAAGGTCATTTATTATTATGAACAAAATAATGGAAAATAAAGTGGGTATCGTAACTGGTGCAGGCAATGGTATCGGTAGAGCAAGTGCCTTATCCATCGCTGAAGCAGGGGCAAAGGTTGTAGTTTCAGATATATCTGAAACGTCCGGACAGAATACAGTAAAATTAATTAAGGAAAAGGGCGGAGAGGCTTTTTTTGTTAAATGTAATATTGCTTACGAAGAGGAAGTTAAAAATTTAATTAAAGTAACTTTTGACAAATTTGGAAAACTAGACTGGGCAATTAACAATGCTGGAATAGGAGCACCAACAGCACCAGTATCGCAGATTTCTATAGAAGATTGGGAACGCACTATAAGCGTAACTCTAACTGGGACGTTTCTATGCCTTAAGCATGAAATACCTATGATGTTAAAATCTGGAGGAGGTTCAATTGTTAATGTTGCTTCTACAGGGGGGCTAACAGGTACACCAGGCCTAGCACCCTATATTTCTGCAAAACATGGGGTAAATGGATTAACTAAGAGTGTGGCATTGGAAGTTGGTAAAAAGAACATTCGAGTTAACTCAATCTGTCCAGGTATGACGCGTACAGATGCTGTTGAAGGCTGGAGCCAGGACGCTGGAGATCAAGCCACACAATTTGAAGCGGGTATCCCTATGGGACGTATGGGAACTTCAGACGAGCAAGCTCAGGCAGCTGTTTGGCTATGTTCAGACTATTCTTCTTATATTACAGGTGTAAATTTGCCTATTGACGGCGGAAAAACAGCAGAATAAAGTATTGACCAAATAAAAAAAGACCTCTCTCCGAGAGAAATGCTATAGTACCCTAAAGATTGTCTGGAAGAAATAATATAATTTTTTCCAGCCAACCTCTAGGGTACTTTTTATTTACCACGAACAAAACGTCCAGCCTTACAAAAGCTGAACCTCATTCGATTATATCAAGAGTCAATTTCATCTGAACTGGAGTTCTCGAAGTTGCACAATATTGGCCAAGGATTAATACAAGACTAGATGCGCTTATATGATTGATGTATTCGGATTGTAAGGGCTTAGTGAATCAAAATTCAACCAGCTATATTCAAGTAAGTTTAAGCGAAAGATTGTGCAGGCATACTTGGCTGGTGAAGGCCCTTTCAGGGAGTTAACCAATCGGGTTAAGCTACACTGTAAAACACAATTACAAAGTTGGGCTTCAAAGTATAATGGGAATGAAGAACTGCGCTCTTCAAGCACAACAACAAGGAGAATTCCCATGGAATCATAGATAATGGTTGCACATTTCGAAAGTCCAGATGCATAAGCGATAACTGAATAAATTGAATTCTACAATAACCGCAGAATCAGGACAAAACTAAAAGGTAAGTCACCGGTAAAATACGGGGACCTGCCAATCAATTAATAACCTAATTAAGTTGTCCAAATTTATGGTTCACTTCAATTCAAGCGCAATAAATGTATAGTTACAAACTAAAAAATCTATAAAATATTTTTATCCCAAGGAAGGGGAAGTCTACTCATTAAATCTGGTTTTCTCCTTCCTTGTTGTTCTTCCTTTTTGCTTATAGTTTCTGCCTGTATAGATTTTTCGCGCAATCGTTTAATTTATTGCACTTGAATTGTAAGTCAAAATAAATAGCGTGGCACTGCCTAAATTTAAATAATTGCTTGACTAGGCTATGTTTGATTTTTTTACTAAAGTACCAGAAATATCAGTCACTGAATTACGAAAAAAATTGCTGACTGAAAAAATTAAATTAATTGATGTTAGAGAACCTTATGAATATAACACTGGCCATATTAAACAGGCCAAGAATATTCCATTAACTCACATTAGTGAATTTAAAGATGACCCAAAGCAAACGATTTATGTAATTTGTCAATCAGGACACCGTAGCAAACGAGCCACACAATTTTTGAATAGAAAAGGATATAAAGCTATTAGTGTTGAAAATGGGATGAATGGTTGGCATGGCAAAACCATTCAATAAATAGGAGGTAATAATTTTGGCAGCAACAATAAAGATAATTAACGATCAGAATTTTGAAAAAGAAACCCAACAAGGAGTAACTTTAACCGACTTTCGTGCTGATTGGTGTGGACCATGTAAAATGATGGATCCCATCTTACATGATTTATCTGAAGAACAGAAGTTTGGAAAAAATCAAATTCACCTCAATTGATGTTGATCATAATCAAATTACTGCACATAAACTGGTTATCCAGGGGATTCCAACAATGCTTATCAAAAAAGACGGACAAATAATTGATAAAATAGTTGGGGCACAGCCACGTGAACAATTGATTACTAAACTTAATCAATATTTAGCTTAAGTCAACCAGAGGAGAAAAATATGCGAATTGTCATTGTTGGTGGAGTGGCCGGCGGTATGTCAGCAGCTACAAGATTACGTCGACTTTCTGAAGAAGATGAAATTATTATTCTGGAAAAAGGCGCCTATGAACTGAACCCCAAAAATTGGAGAGAAGTTTAAGCAACTAGCTGGTCGGAAAGA
>OMJG01001941.1_pt1 | contig 10943 bp, 9 predicted proteins | sample 1646431 | NCBI WGS metagenome assembly OMJG01 (sample SAMN03771674, study PRJEB25209) | food metagenome | isolation source: Cotija cheese | place: Mexico:Jalisco,Michoacan | collected 2011-12-12 | reverse complement strand
TGCTTATTATTTTTAATAATTCATTTCATCAGTACCACTTGATAAAGAACCGAAATTTTTCAGGTCCTTTTTGTTGTACATGAAAATAGCTAGTTTAGAGTGCACGTTTGAGCCGGTAGGAGACAGTGTTACGGTCAAAATTTAAGTACTCGTTGAATTTTTAAAGCGGTTGGTAAAAATGGTTGATAATATCATTAAAGACGTAGTTTTCGACTGCACTATATTTGTTTTTTATCGGCCGACAAAGATGGAAGTTAAACGGAATATAATTTTTAAATTTTTTACAGGCAAACTGATCCTTATCAATATATTTTTCTACAGGCCGTGGAATAATAGTTACAACGTCTGTCGCTTTAGTTAGATCAATCAAATAATCCCATGAGGATGAGGTGAAAGTAATTTGATTTTTTAAATTGTTTGCCGCTAATTTATCCTCTACTAAAGAATAGGTCATGAAATTTTTGTTGAACGTCGCAAGTGGACATTTTTTAAGATCTTTCCAGCTTAATACTTCTTTTTGGACAAGAGGATGATTTTTGTCGATAAAAGCTGACATTTCGTCGATTTGTATCACATGCTGCTCATAATTTTTGGGATCTAAGTTAGTTGGCTCAATTAAGATAGCGATATCAATTTCGTCATTAATCAATTTTCGACGCAACTCATTGCTTCCTCCCTCAGTGATTTCTAACTGAACATCGGGTCTTTTATTAAGCAATGTTGGAAAAAAATTAAAAAAGTAGACCCGAAGGATCAGGGAAGGGAGACCGATCCTGATAGTTCCCTTCTGTTTTAAGGATTCGATTCGGACCATTTCTTCCATTTCTTCATATTGACTGATGATTTTTAAAGCGTATTTATAAATCTTTTCACCAGCACGAGTTAGGGAAAATAAACGCCCGTTTTTTCTATGAAATAGAAGGATATCGTTATCATATTCAAAATTTGAAATAAATTGGCTGAGAGCGGATTGACTAATATGGATTTTTTTAGAAGCAAGCGATAAATTATAATCGCATTCAACTATGTTTATAAAATAACCTAATTGGATAATGTCCACGTTGCTGCCTTCCTTTTTAGTAATATAATTTAATTTTAGCTTATTTTTAGAGTTTTGCATAATTTAAATTATTGAATTAGATATGAGGTAGTTTTTCTTTTAAAATATTATTTTTAGTGAGATATAAGCTGAACTAATACCTTATATAAGTTGTTATAACGCTAAAGAAAGCGATTACTATTTATTTTGTGAATAAAAGTTAGTAAAATAAAAGCATATTAAGTTAGTGCTTACTTTTAAACATTTTTGAACGGATGCAAAAAATATAGTGGTTAACTTAGGAGGAAGTATTTTGACAGAAGTTGTAATTGTTTCTGCTTTAAGATCTGCTGTTGGTAAATTTGGAGGAGCATTTAAAAATGTTTCAGCCGTAGAATTAGGAGCTAAAGTTCTTAAAGAATCGTATGAAAAATTAAATTTGAATCCGCTGGAATTTGACGAAGTTATTTTAGGAAATGTTTTGAGTGGTGGCTTAGGACAAAACGTTGCCCGCCAGATCTCAATGCATGCAGGATTACCTCAAGAAGTCCCAGCATTTTCAATTAACCAAGTTTGTGGTTCTGGTGCTAAAACAGTCATGTTAGGTGTCCAGTCGATCATGGCTGGTGATAATGAAGTAGTAGCCGTTGGTGGTGCAGAAAATATGAGCCAATCACCTTATGTTTTGAGAGATTATCGGTGGGGTGGCCGTATGGGGCATGGCGAAATAATCGATACATTGGTCAATGATGGTTTATCAGATGCCTTCTACAAATATCACATGGGGATCACAGCAGAAAACATTTCTGAAAAATTTGGGATTTCACGTGAAGTACAAGATGACTTTGCATATCAAAGTCAACATCGAGCAGAGGTAGCAATTAAAGCAGGTAAATTTAAAGATGAGATCGTTCCGATCAGTGTACCGCAACGTAAAGGCAATGACCTTGTAGTTGACCAAGATGAAGGGCCAAGGTTTGGCCAAACAATGGAATCCTTACAAAAATTACATCCAGCCTTTAAAAAAGATGGCGGGACTGTGACAGCCGGTAATTCATCCGGAATCAATGATGCTGCAGCTATTTTGATTTTAATGTCTAAAGAAAAGGCTAAAAAACTGGGGTTAAAACCTCTTGCAACAGTGAACTCATATGCTACGGCAGGTGTTGATCCTAGGATCATGGGGACTGGTCCGATCCCAGCAACGAAAAAGGCTTTAAAGAAAGCCGGTTTGACAGTTGCTGATTTAGACTTAATTGAATCAAATGAAGCGTTCGCGGCTGAAGCTGTTTGTGTTAACCAAGAACTAAACTTGAATACAGATATTGTTAATGTTAATGGTGGTGCAATTGCATTAGGACATCCAATTGGTGCCAGTGGTGCTAGAATTATCGTTACTTTACTTCATGAAATGGAAAAAAGAAATGCTAAGACTGGCTTAGCAACGCTGTGTATCGGCGGAGGACAGGGAAATTCCATCATCGTTAAGCGCTAATTTAGTAAATTTAAACGACTATTGTGTAGAAAGGTACCTAGTGAAATGAAAAATTTTGATGAATTGTTTGATACTGAGAAAAGAGCGTTAATTAATAAGGTTGCTGTATATACTAATGACAAATTAACGCATGAGGCAAAATATTTTGATGAAACAAGTGAATTTCCTAAAGAATTGCTGACCCCCCTCCTCGAACAGAATATATTTTCTTTCTTGCTTTCTGATGAAAAGCTTGATTTGGCAGTATTCTTGGAAATTATTCGGATCGTTTCCAAAAAATTTGCTTCACTTGCTAGTATTTTATTAACACAAGGTTTTTATGTGATTCATCCCTTAAACGAGTTTGGTACTAAAAAACAAAAAGAAAAATATTTGGGAGAGCTTGTTAGCGGAAAGAAAATTGGTGCCTTTGGTCTATCTGAAGAAGCAGCTGATAGCCGATTTAATTCAGAACTAAAAACGATTGCCTGGGAAACAGAGGATGGTTGGGAAATCAGTGGCAGTAAAAAGTATATTTCTGATGCCCCTGTTGCTGATGTATTTTTGATCGTTGCTAAGATTCAGCGATCGAGCGATAGTATGGACACAGGAATCTTTATTATAGACAGCAATCAAGAAGGATTGGTTATCAATGAACCGATGAATAAGATGGGAGTTAGATCTCTGCCAGTTGCGTCTGTTGATTTAAATAAGGTCAAACTTGATAAAAATAGTTTATTAGGCGGAGTTACTGAGGGCTCGCGTCAGATACAAAGCGTGATGAACTTGATGAAATTAGCAGTATCTCTTCAGGCGCTAGGCATTTCTCAAGGCTCCTTTGAGAAGGGCATGGATTACTTAAGCTTGGTAAGAAGGTTTGGTAATCGTTTAATAGATAATCAAGATATTCAGTATAAGATGGCTGATCTGAGAGCAAGTGTCTATTCTGCAGAAGCTTTTACACGACAAATTATTTTAACAGATCCGCAAGACACCATTGAGGTGGCCATGGCGAAACTACTAACTGCTAATGTTGCCATAGAAACTACAGAAACAGTGATCCAGTTGACCGGTGGATATGGATACATGAAAGACAGCGAGATTGAAAGGTATGTACGTGATGCCAAAATAACTGCAATTTACGGCGGTTCTTCAAGATCACAAAAGGAAATAATTGCTAAACATTGGATCGATAATAGAGGAGAAAAGTACAGTGGAAATTAAAAATATAATGGTTGTTGGTGCTGGTCAAATGGGTGGCGGAATTGCCCAAGCATTTGCTCAAGCAGGCTATAATGTAAAATTAAATGATATTAAACAAGAATTTGTTGACAATAGACTAGAAAGTATTTCTAAGGGTTTACAACGTCAAGTTGAAAAGGGCCGGATGGCACAACAAGAATTTGACAAAACGATGGCCCATTTAACACCGTCAGTTTCTTATGATGATGTTGCTGATATCGATCTTGTTGTTGAGGCAGCCACAGAAAATGAAAAAATTAAATTAGGCATTTTTAAACAATTAGACGAAATCGCACCTAAAAAGGCGATTTTAGCATCGAACACTTCCTCAATATCTATTACTAAGATTGCTGGTGCAACAAAACGCCATACACAAGTTATTGGGTTACATTTCTTTAATCCGGTACATGCAATGAAATTGATCGAGTTAAATGTTGGCTTGACTACTTCACCGGAAACTGTCCAAGTTATTCAGAAAGTTGGGGAGTCTTTAGATAAAGCAGTTATTATTGCAAAAGATTCTGCTGGTTTCGTGGTCAACAGGATTTTGATCCCGATGATCAATGAAGGTATTTATGTGTTTGAAGAGGGTATTGCAAGCGCTGAACAAGTTGATGAAGCTATGAAGTTAGGTGCAAATGTTCCGATGGGACCATTAGAATTAGCAGATTTTATTGGGCTTGATGTAGTTTTGTCAATTATGCAGACCTTATCAACTAATTTTGGTGACAGTAAGTATCATCCTGCACCACTGTTAGTTAAACATGTTGAGGCAGGTATGCTGGGCCGAAAAACAGGGCAGGGTTTCTATAACTACGATTAAATAAGACTAGGAGTGCTGAAAATGGCAAAAATGGTAAATTACCGAACTATTTTATTAAAAATAAAAAATAATATTGCCACACTTACAATTAATCGTCCCCAAGCGATGAATGCTCTGAATACAGAGGTATTGCAAGAAATTGATCAAGCACTTGATAAAATCAGTGCTAGCCAAGATGTCCAAGTTGTCGTGGTAACTGGTGCGGGAAATAAGGCTTTTGTTGCAGGTGCAGATATTAAAGAAATGGCTGCTAAAAATGCTGTTCAAGGTCAAGCATTCTCAAAATTAGGTAATGAAATTTTTACTAAATTATCAAAGCTGAAACAACCAGTTATTGCGGCTGTTAACGGATATGCTTTAGGTGGAGGATTAGAGCTGGCCTTATCTTGTGATATTCGTATTGCTTCAACCAATGTAAAGGTCGGGCAGCCTGAGGTTGGTTTAGGAATTATTCCTGGATTTGGTGCTACACAAAGATTATCGCGTGCTATAGGGCCTGCTAAGGCTAAGGAGTATATTTTAACCGCTAGAAACGTTAAGGTTGATGAAGCTTTACGTGTAGGTTTATTCAATAAGGTTGTTGCACCTGAACATTTACTGGAAGAGGCTTATAAGATGGCGGAGCGTATTATCGGGAATGCTCCTTTAGCTGTTCAGAATGCTAAGTCGGTTATCAATGAAGGAGCTGAGATCTCACTTGGTCAGGCAATTAAACTTGAAGAAAATACTTTTGGTTTATTGTTTGCCACAGAAGATCAAAAGGAAGGTATGCAAGCTTTTTCGAAAAAGAGAAAAGCTGAATTTCAGAATAGGTAGTATTTTCAGCTACATCTTTTTATAACGAACGTAAGTTAATTAAAAATAAGCAAGACATTTTTAATTAAATGTAAACGTTTTATTTAGTGTGAGTAGGTTTAACAGTTGTCTTAACGACGATATTGTCGTTTTATAGCGGTTATAGTTTAGCCGCAAAAGATAAATTTTAAAAGTTGGGTATAAAAAGAAACGGGGAAATAAAATGGCTACAGAATTTGAAGAACTTTATAAACAAAAACTGACTACTGCTGATGAAGCTGTTAAACAAATTGCACCCGGTGACGGTATTATTTATCCTTTGGGTGCAGGTGAACCCAGTGTACTTCATCGGGCTTTGGGTAATTACGATAAGCTTAAAGGAAATCGCTTATATACTATGTTGTCTATGCATCCTTCTCTTGATTTGCCAAAAGAAAAATTGAGACAAATTTCTTTCTTCTTATCTGGGATGGATCGAAATGCATTTAATAGCGGTAAATCAGAACTGATACCATCACATTTTTCAGAAATACCAAATATTCTAAAGGAACGTGAACCAGAACCAGTATTAATAGCAACTGTTTCTCCAATGGATGAAAAAGGATATTTTTCATTAGGAGTTAGTGTTTCATACTTTGGTTCACAAATTAAAAATGCTAAGAAGATCATCCTTGAAGTAAATGAAAATATGCCATACACATATGGTATTGATAACTTTATTCATATTAGCCAAGTTGATGCATTAATTGAAAATCATGAAATGATACCTAATTCTCCAGAACCGCAATTAAGCGAAAAAGATAATAAAATTGGGAAATATATTGCTGATATGGTTCATGATGGTGATACTATCCAGGTTGGCATTGGTACAATGCCAAATGCTGTTATGAACAACTTAGTTGATAAAAGTGATCTTGGCTTGCATAGTGAGATGTTTACTGCAAAAGCACAGCTACTTCATGAAAAGGGTGTTTTAACAAATAAAAAGAAGCAGAATTTTAAAGGGACTTCAGTAGCAACATTTGCTTTTGGACCAGCTAGTTTATATGCCTTTATGGATCACAATAAAGATATTTTAATGGTTCCTAGCGATATCTCAAATGGGTTAAAATATATTGCTGAAAATGATAACTTTGTTTCTATTAATTCTGGAGTTGAAATTGACTTTCTTGGTCAAGTTTCGTCTGAAAGAATTGGAAATAAATATTATTCATCAACTGGGGGACAATCTGATTTTGCCAAGGGCGTTAATTTATCAGTAAATGGACGTGGAATCATTTGCATGTATTCTACCGCTGTTAAAAATACGATCTCCACTATTGTACCAACAATTACTCAGGGATCTCCAACAAGCACACATAAAAATGATGTTGATATGCTTGTTACTGAATATGGGGTGGCACATTTAAAGAATAAAACAACTAGTGAACGTGTGAAAGAACTTATTTCTGTCGCTGCTCCGAAGTTCAGAGAAAAGCTTACTAACAAAGCAATCGAAATGAATTATATTGATAAAGCGGAAGTACAAGAAGAAAAAAAAGTCAGTGTGGCTTAGGACAATTTCAATAAGTTTCTTATAAGATATTGTGAGATCCGTACCAGGTAGTTAAGTCTTGTCAGGTACGGATTTTTTTACTGGACAATTTGGAGAACTCTAAGGCTAAGGTAAACCATAACAAATTCTTATTTTTAGCAAAAGCATAAAGTCCTTCAAGAATATACTCGGAAATAAGTTGATTGTATGTCTAAATATTGAACTAGTATATGGGGTCGTGAGTATGCTTAAGATACCTGCTAAATAAAACAGTTTTTCTTAATGATGAAGTTAAAAAACGAGAGACACTTAACCAAAATTTGTATAAAAAAGGTGGTTGTTCTTCTAAAAAGCTGAAGGTTATACATTGAAGATTCAGATTAACCGAAAGCGGGCCTAATAACTTTTGTAAAGGCATGGAAACGTTCAAGAAAAAGCCGACATTTGTCGGTAAACTTTTTATATTTGGCAAAAAGGTTGGTCAAAGACGATGGCTAGGGCTCACAGGAGAGCATGTTTTTATCGGCGGTCTAAAAAAAGGCCTGCTCATTACGGGCGGAGGGAAATATCTTTCCCTCCGAAGTTGAAGGCCCCTCTTGCGATCAGAGATGTTTGTGTTGCACCATTTTCAAATGACCGGTGGGATATGAATTTGTTGCAACTTCAGTGAGCTTAAATGAGAAAGGACTTGCAGACTCAACTGATTTGATACCGAAATTAAGCCAACATGTTCTGCGATTTTTAAAAAGCAGCTCATAGTCTGGCTCTTAGCTGGAATATTTATAATATATTTGAAAATATAAATGGAATTTTTAATTCGATAAGGAATACCAGTGTGGGTATGTTTATTCATAGGGTAAATTTAAATTTTTAAATAACCTAATAAAAAGGACTATAATTAATTAAGCTGATTGAACAGCAAATTATTATGTGGGAGAAATCATTATGGATCTTAGTCTGTTATTTGGACAAATTATTTTAATGTTTGTTTTAATGCTTGTTGGTATTTTAGCAAATAAGGTAAAATTTATGCATGAGCAAACTGCTAGTGACCTAACAAATGTTCTGTTATATATCGTATCACCGTGTCTGATCGTTCAATCATTTCAAAAGCCTTATTCTGCTAACCGGATCCATATTTTTTTATTGCTCGTAGTAGGAGTCTTTTTAGTGTATATCGTTCAAATTGTCGTGTCTAAAGTGTTATTTAAGGGGCTTTATGACCACAATTTGCAACGGATCGTTAAATATGGCAGTATTTATTCAAACGCTGGTTTTATTGGCATTCCGTTAGCCAGCTCATTGTTTGGTTCTACTGGCGTTTTTTATGCAGTAGTACCGTTAGCAATGTTTAACATTTTTAACTGGACGCATGGCGTTAAATTATTTGCATCTGATTCAGAACAGAACTTAATAGAGAAGTTGAAAAGTATCTTGTTTAATCCCAATATTATTGCTCTCTTTGTAGGATTAATGATTTTTGCTTTTTCCATTAGATTACCGTCATTTCTTAATCAAATGGTCGGTTATATCAGTTCGATCAATACCCCAGTTTCGATGCTCGTGATCGGAAATAGTTTGGCCAATATTGTTTTTAAGAATTTTAGACTGGATCGTTCGCTTACATTGTCTTTATTTTTAAGAAATTTAGTTTATCCCATAGTTACTAGTATAATTATGCATGTTTTTGGGGTAACGGGGGTCCCTCTAGCGACTGCGATCTTGATGATGTCATGTCCAGTTGGAGGGATGGTCGTTTTGTTTACTTTGCAAGTTCATGGTAAGCAGGAGCCTGCAATTACCTTGATGGCGGTATCGACTATGTTGAGTTTAATCACTATTCCAGCAGTATTTTTGTTTAATAATTTATTGGGTTAAATATGAGGCTCATTGAAGCAGGTCAATAGCAGTGACAAAATTTATCTCTAATGCGATAATGGTCGTAAATATTTGTGAGAATGGAATGACTATATGAAGTCCAATAAAGCAATTACGACTCAGGCAAATCAATTGATGACAGTCTTTAAAGTAGAAAATGCTGCTAGCGGTGTAGAAGTGCAAAAAATCATCGATGAGGCCCAAGAAAAATTAGATAAACGACAGGCTTCACCGCAAAAAGTCATTGAGGAAGTAGTATTGGCGATGTATTCTTTGAAGGTCAAGGGAATTATTTCTATCAGTGATGCCACGTTTAAGACTTTAAAAGAAATGGAAAAGCTCTCTCGTGAACGAAGCTGGTTACCTTTCAGACCGTATGATCCCTGGTAATATCAAAATCTTAACAAAACGACTGTGTGTTGTTTTTTTTTGCTTTTTTTGAGGATAAAGTTCGCTAATTTATCTTTTTAAAGTGTTTATGTATAATAATATTCGGTTTTAGTTTGAATGATTGGCAGTGCTTTGTTACAATTATCAAGTGTGTACGAGCACAAAGTTAAATTTATTATTAACAATTAAATTAATGAGGTGAATGGAATGTCATCAGTAGTAGTAGTTGGCAGTCAATGGGGCGACGAGGGAAAAGGCAAGATCACAGATTTTCTAAGTCAAGATGCTGAAGTTATTTCGCGGTATCAAGGCGGGGATAATGCTGGACATACGATCGTATTCAATGGAGAAACTTATAAATTACGCTTGATCCCGTCAGGTATATTTTATTCAAACAAGATAAGTGTGATTGGTAATGGAGTTGTTTTAAATCCGAAATCTCTTACAACGGAAATTGATTATTTGAATAATGGGGGGATTTCGACTACTAATTTGCGAGTTTCAGACCGGGCACACGTTATTTTGCCATATCATATCGTTTTGGATAAACTACAGGAAAAATCTAAAAAAGGTAATAAGATCGGTACTACTGCTCATGGCATTGGTCCTGCTTATATGGATAAGGCTGCTCGTATCGGAATTCGAATTGCTGATTTATTAGATAAAAATATTTTTGCTGAGAAGCTAAGGATCAACCTAGAAGAAAAGAATCGTTTATTTAAAAATATGTATGCTTATGAGGGAGAACCACTTGATTTCGATAAGATGTTTGAAGAATATTATGCGTATGGTCAACGTATTAAGGAATATGTGACTGATACCTCAGTCGTTTTGAATGAAGCATTAGATGCTGGCAAACGTGTGCTATTTGAAGGGGCACAAGGTGTTATGTTAGACATTGATCAGGGGACCTACCCGTTTGTAACTTCATCTAACCCAGTCGCAGGTGGTGTAACGATCGGTAGTGGTGTTGGCCCCTCTAAAATCAACAAAGTTGTGGGTGTATGTAAAGCATATACATCACGCGTTGGGGATGGGCCTTTCCCAACAGAATTACTAGATAAAACTGGCGATCATATCAGAGAAGTTGGGCATGAATATGGTACAGTTACTAAGCGTCCACGACGGATCGGCTGGTTTGATAGCGTGGTAATGCGTCATGCTAAAAGAGTTTCAGGGTTGACCAACCTTTCTTTGAATTGTCTAGATATTTTAACTGGTCTTGATGAATTGAAGATCTGTACCGCTTATGATTTAAAGGGGGAAAAGATTTATCATTACCCAGCTAATTTAGAAGAATTGAAAGCCTGCAAGCCGATTTATGAAACACTGCCTGGTTGGACAGAGGACATCACTTCTTGCAAGACTTTGGAAGATCTACCAGAAAACGCTAGAGCTTATCTGCATCGTGTGCAAGATCTTGTTGGAGTGAAAATTTCAACTTTCTCTGTCGGTCCAGATCGTGCGCAAACAAACGTTTTAGAGAATGTTTGGGGAATTTGATCCAAGTGAGAAAGTTTATTTTATGAAGTACTGAAAACTAAATTTGAATAATACTGAATAAGTCACCCAAACAATGTTTTGGATGGCTTTTTATTATAGAAATTTGGTTCTTTATCAAGTGGTACTGATGAAATAAATTATTAAACTTGAAAAGTATTTGGCCTAGCTTAGTTAAGCTGCTTGTTCCTGAATGGAGCGGGCAGCTTTTTTTAGGTGCGCCCGGCATGGGCAGTAACTAGGCGGTGTAAGTCCGCTGTGAGCCGTA
>OMJG01001940.1_pt1 | contig 10944 bp, 13 predicted proteins | sample 1646431 | NCBI WGS metagenome assembly OMJG01 (sample SAMN03771674, study PRJEB25209) | food metagenome | isolation source: Cotija cheese | place: Mexico:Jalisco,Michoacan | collected 2011-12-12 | reverse complement strand
GTGTTTGATTTCTGTAAATACACTTTCATTTTCTGTTCTCATACCTAGAAAATATGTTTTTACATCTTCATCTTGATAAAATTTGATACCATTTGATTTTACAAGGTATGTTTGTGCATAAAAATAAGTGTTGCCTTCTTTAAACAATAGATTTACTTTCTTAGGTTCAGTACGTTCCTTCGTAGCAATAATTTCATAAAATACATTTAAACCATATTCTAACCCTCTAAAATCGTCTAATGTCATATTACTTTCACCTCCTCTCTAAACACTATAATCATAATACAACTTAATTTATAATCAAGCGTTTACACTATTAAATTTAAAGGTGGTGATACTAAACATGGGAATATTTTCTTACATTAAAAATATGTTTGTTCCTCCAATATCAGATTGGAATGTACTAGTTGATGATTTTCAAGCAACGCACTTGAAGCAGTCGGCTTTAAACACTGTTTTAGGTCGAATTACAGCTAGTGCCAATTTAGTGGATTTCAGAACAACTAATGAAGCGTTATGGAAATTATTAAACGTTACTCCAAATACAAACGATAATGCTAAAGATTTTAGAACGAAACTCATTAACCAACTTGTCGTTGAGGGTGAAGTTTTGGTCGTGCAACTAAAAGACCAATGGTATGTTGCTGATGATTTTCAAGTTAACGATAATGTACTAACCGAGAAAATTTACTCTGGGATAGTGATTGAGTCACTGACATTAAAGAGAACTTTTCGAGCCAGTGAAGTTTATCATTTCAGATACAACAATCCAAAATTAAGAGCGTTCCTCTCAAAATTGGATAACGACTATATGAATTTATACTCACGCTTGTTGTCTGTCCAAATGCGACAAAATCAGTTACGTGTTTACGCTAAATTTAAAGGTATTAATGACCCAACTAAAAATAAGGAGCAGGAAAGTAAATTTGAGAGTTTCCTTAGTAATTTAAAAAATGCTCTTGAAAATAACAGTGTGGTTGTCAGTCCTCGTAATGATAGTTATGACTTAGAAGAAAAAACCGATAACTATCTTGGACGGTCGGTTGATGAACTTGATAAACTCAAAAATCAATATATCGGAGAGGTGGCAAATGCTTTACAGATGTCACCTCTTTTGTTTACAGGTGAATTAGCAGACGTGGAGCAACATGAAAAGAATGCGATTAAATACGCTATTCGACCAATATTTGAGATTATCACAACTGAAATTAGTAAGAAGTATTTTGGGAAAGAGAAGTCTGATTTAATCGCTAATGTAACACCGCTTACTTATAACAATGAATTTGAAATGGCCAAAGATATTGAAAAATTAGTCGGTAGTGCCGTATTTACGCCTGATGATATTCTAGAAAAACTGGGTAAAGAACGTACTGGCTTACCTGAAATGACAAAACATTATTTGACTAAGAATATTCAGCCACTTGATATGTCAGGTGAATGATATGGACTATATGACACAAGATTTTAAAAATGTCGATGAACGTTTGGATAAATCACGGTTGAGTTATATCTATTACAAATGTGGTGACAGACCAATACATCGAAAAATTATTTATTGTCGTAAAGTTGGCAGTTCTTGGCATGTAGGTTTCAAAGATAAACCGAGTAACGAGTTACTTAAGAAATTAGGACTTAAATTTTGCTGTATGGGAAAGATAAGGAAGTGATCCAATTTCTCTCAGCTAGTGAGCGACTAGCCTTAGTAAAAAATGGAGGTAAAAATGGATAGGAAAAAGCTAATCAAACTTTTGAAAAAGAGACCATTTTTAGAAACTGAAAGAGTAACATTTTATGGTGGAAGTCGCAAGTTTACAAAATTGTACATTATTTTAAAGTAACCAAAGTCATCTAACAATGGCTTTTTATTTTGCATTGAAAGGAGGTGAGAACGTAAATGCCTGAAATCAAAGTACCTTATGAGTTCAAAAACGAAAATAAAAGCGGAAAGCACATTCTCACCTTAAGTGGTGTGATTGCTAAAAATTATTGGTCAAGTGACAAATACATTGATGCTGAAATGGTTCGTAATGCTTTAGATGATGTCACAGATGATATTGTGATTCGCATGAATAGTAATGGTGGGGATGCTTTTCAAGGAATTGAAATTTATAACTATTTGAAAGACCATGCTTCACATATAACAGTAGAAGTCACAGGTTGGGTTGCAAGTGCTGCATCAATTGTTGCGATGGGTGCTGACGAAGTTGTGATGAATACTGGTACAAGTATGTTAATTCATAATGCCTCACTCGGTGTTTGGGGAAATAAAGAAGATTTAACTAAAGCACTGAATATGCTCGATACCTTAGATAGCTCCATTGTAGATATCTATTTGGAACGGACGGAACAAGCACGAGATAAAATCGAGCAATGGATGCGTGATGAGAAAACATTTGATGCTAAAGAATGTGTTGAATTTGGTTTTGCTGATAGCGTTAAGGAAAAGCCTAAGCCTACCGAGGATCAAACAGATATTGCTGCTTTAATTAACGCTTCAGTTTCAAACGCAATGCGAGAATATATTAACGATACGGCTGTAGCTCAAGTTACACCAAAAAATAAATCACTAATAAATAGATTGAGAAAAGGGGAATAATAATGTCTTTAAAAATTATAGATAAAACTGCTGAAGCACGTAAGACTTTTAGTAATGTGTCAACACAAGAGGACGCTACTCCAGAACAAGTTAATAATGCCTTAGAGCAATATGTAACCGCAATTGCAGAAGATGCAGGTGCACAAGTTCGAGCTGAACACGAAGAGTTGAAAAATGTAACTGATGACAACATTCTTCAAGCAAGAGGAATCCATGTTTTGACTGCTGAAGAAAAGAAATTTTATAACGAAGTAACTAAATCAGGTGGGTTTCAAGATGACGAAGTTTGGCCAGAAACAATTTTAGAACGTGTTTTTGATGATATTCAAAAAGATCGTCCGTTACTAAAAATTATCAATTTCTCTCCTGCTAGCGCTAAAACGAAAGTCATTCGTGCTCGTCGTAAAGGTGTGGCGGTTTGGGGCAAACTTCATAAAGATTTAGAAGGCCAACTAGATGCAGAATTCGGCGCAGATGAATTCACTCAATTAGCACTGACTGCTTACTTCTTAATTTCAAATGACACTTTAGATTTAGGACCACGTTGGGTAGACCGTTTTGTTCGCTTATGTCTTCAAGAAGCAATCGCTGAATCTTGGGAAGAAGTAATTATTTCAGGTGATGGAAATGACAAACCAATTGGTTTATTGAAAGATTTAGATGGATCAGTTGTTGGAGGGAAATATCCAGATAAAGAATCTGCAGGAACATTAACTTTTGCAGATGCGCCAACAATGGTTAAAGAATTTGCAAAAGTGTTGAAGACAGCAAGTAAATATACTCATAAAATTGGTAGCGATGATGATGGCGAAGAAAAATATCGTAAAGTAGCTGGTAAGGTTTATTTGATTGTAAATCCAGTTAATTATTACGATATTCTAGCTCGTGTGACAACTCAAAATGCAAACGGTGTGTTTGTAAGTAACCTTCCGTTTATCTCTCAAGATCACATCATTGAATCGTTGGAAGTACCTGAAAATAAACTGCTTGCTTTTGTTGAAGGTGAGTATGATGCAAGTCAATCTCGTGCTGAAAAAGTTTATGTATATAAAGAAACGTTCGCTGTAAAACGTGCAACTCTTTATGCAGTAGATCTTTTAGGTAATGGTCAACCAGCAAATAACGATGCTGCTCAAGTATATGATATCGCTATTCCAGAACCTATCCCTGAGGGTTAATCTATGGTTAAATTCAAAGTTTTAAAAAAATTTCGTGATAAAGAGACTAAGGAAGTTTACGAACCTAACTCTAAAATTAACCTAACGCTCAAACGTGCTGACGAAGTAACTAAGAATTTAGATGATAGTTTCTTAGAACGAGTAGAAGAACCTAAAAAGTAAAGGTGGTGGATAGCGTTGAAGGTATATAATGACGCGTTACAACCACTCAAAGACTATTTACATATAACTAACGCTAGTGATGATAAAAACATTCTCTCGCTACTAGAAACGTCTCACACAACTTTACAACGGTGGTGTGGGTCTTTTGATTTAGATAATCAAGAAGGTAAACAACTTGTATTTGATTATGTGCGTTATATGCGTGCTGGAGCTAGTGAGTACTTTTATAAAAACTTTGAATCTCAGATATCGTCATTTGGTTTTAGCTTGATGGAGGTGTCTAGTGATGATGAAATTTCTACAAAAGAATGAACTAGTCAATCAAGTCTATAACGATGATGTAATCACCTTTAAATCTAAAGTGCCTAAAAAGGATGGGTACGGAACACCTATTCCTGGTCAATACGACTTTGAAGAAAAGTTACAATCGTGGTTTCGAACCGTTGGTATTACAAGTATTGAGATAGTAGACGCTAAAAGTTTAGACACTGACTTAACTAAAAAAGTTGCGATTGGTGGTAATCAAGAAATTGATTCAAAAAGGCGTGCGTTCATTGGAAGTCGTCAGTTTGAAATCTTTAGATGTTATTACAATCCAAACAAAGATGAGACAGAAATCAGTTTGGTTGAGGTGAATACGAATGAGTAAGAAATCAAAGATATTTCAAACATTGAGTGCTTTAGGACTTCCAGTTTCTTATAGTTCATCAGATTTTAAAAAACCTAAACTAGTGATTTCGTTCGTCTCAAATACTTCTAAGCGATTGAGTAATGTGAAACATGATAAACATGTTCGTTATCAAATCATGTTTTATTCTGAAAAAGCTCGTGATGTTGAGTCTGATAGTGATTTATTAAGAGTTGAAAAAGCACTTGAAGATGCTGGATTGATTACAACTGATTGGATGGAAATTACGGATATAGATGACGATACTGAATTGGGCTACTTCGATTATTTGATTGAGGTGAGGTAAATGTCTAAATCTTTTGGTTTTGATGAAGTAATTGAAGATTTTGGAAGGTACGAAGAAAACGCAACTCAAGCTGAATTAACACTTGTTAACAATGGTGAAAAGATGCGTGATAGAGCAAGAGCAATCGCAGCTTCAAAAGGACTAGTCAAAAGTGGGAAAGGTATTAGTGGTATTGAAATAGAGAAGAAAATAGACGAGGTGGATGTTGGATGGTCTGATAGACCACGCTTCCATCTTTATTTTCATGAAATTGGTTTTCATGCGTTAGATAATCGTCGTAAGAAAAGTTACCGTTTAAAACGTAATAAAAATCGACAACGAATGTACACCAACACTAAAGCTACTTACATTGCACCAAAACCACATTTAAGACCTGCTTTTGATGAGTTGGAGAACGAATTTTATAAATCAATGCAAGATACATTAGAAAAGGGAGTGTAGTACGACTATGTCAACTGAAAAAACGTATGAAAAAAGAGCATTAATGACTGGTGCTGGTAATTTATATTTACAATTAATGACAACTGAAGACACACCTTCTGCTGCTCCAGTTTATGCTAATGAAGTGTTTGAAACACCCTCATTGGATACTTTAAACGCAACATTAGAAATAATTGAGAAAGAAATATACTTATCAAATAAACTACATGACAATATTGTAGTTGTTAAGTATGCAACCTTAACTGTTGATGCTGGCTATTTCCCAGAAGGGTTTGCCGAAGAAGCACAAGGAATGGTTAAAGTTGGTGGTGGTTGGTCTATGCCTGCAAAACCAGTTAAGAAACCGTTCAGGATTGCAGTACCGTTTACTGATACTAATAATGATGAGATTATTTATAATTTTCCAAAATGTTTCCTAAATCCAACGGATATCACTGGTACATCTCAAAAAGATGATATCTCTGAACAAATTCCACAATTTACAATTAAGGCGATTTTACCTGATTATAAAGGTGATATCACTGAAGAATTGGTATATCACAAGATGGATTTAGCTGTTCCTGAAAATAAAACGAAATACGATCGTGACAAATTGTTGACACTCGGCTGGTATGACGAAGCAAGTTTAAAACTAACTGAAACACCGGAGGTTTAATAATGTCAATATTTACAAACAGTCTTAAAACATTCGAGTCTGATATCACTGGTGAATTGAAAGAATACAACGTTAATAATGCTGTTTATCTCTATCTGAAATCAAAATTTAAGTTGACACAAGGTCAGTGGGGTAAAGCTTATGGTGAAGACGAAGTACTTAATGGTGCTAAGTTTGTGGTATGTGTTCTTAAGGCAAATAACATTGATACCACCTTGAACGACGTTATTCAAAATACGAACGCATTACAAATCACAGAGTTTTTAGTGGCCTACCAAAATGCAATGTTAGGTGACGATACGGTTGATGAAAGTGAAGATGATGACGATTCGGGGAAGTAAGTGAACCTGACTGGGACGAATTGTATTTTAGGTGTAAAGAATATTTTCATATGACGAAAGATGAGTTTATGTATGACCATGATATTCATCAGATTATAGATTTATTAAATCGTCATATAAAATACTTGATGCCTAGTGCTATACCACAATCAAAACCAGTCAAAAAGGTTACTAATCCGAGAGAGTTCTTTTTATAGGACTCTCTCTTTTTTTGTATTTTTCTGAGAAAGGAGGATAAAAATGGTATTAAGAAAAGCAGGTCTTAGCCTAACACTAGAAGGTAAAGCATCCTATTTAGCCGGTTTAAAAGACATTAATCGTGAGCAACGACTACTTGCTGAACAGTCTAAACTAGCTATTGCTCAGTTGGGGACAAACGCTAGTAAGCAAGCAACCTATGCTACTACGATGGATAGTTATGCTAAACGTTTGGATGTTGCCACTCAAAAAACAAATACGTTTAAAACACGTCAAGCTGAGTTACCAAAGATTCAAGACACGATTAAATCTAGCATGACTCAACTGAATAAGACCTATCAAGATTCAGCAACTCGTACGGAAGAATTGAAGAAAAAGTATGACGCTTTAAAATCAGCCAAAGATAAAGACAAACAAGCAATAGCAGAAGCACGTGATGCCTATAAATCATCTAAAGCTGAAACAAAGAGTTTGGGTGATGAAGTCAAAAATCTTGAAAGAGCCTATGACTCGAATAATAAGGAGTTAAAAGATTTACCTTTTAATCTAGCTAAAGCTGAGACTGCTACTCAGAAATTACGAAATGAAATGCAACGTCTTCACACCGAGTACCGTAACGCTGGTGGTCGTTATGCTGATGTCGCTGATAAATTTGGTGCAATTAGTAAAGCAAGTGGTACGGCTAGTGAAAAAATAGGTCGCTTAGCTAGTGCATCAAGTAAAATTAGCTTACCACTCATTGCTGGATTTGGAGCTGCTACATTATCGGCTACTAAGTTTACTTCTGAAATTGGTGCAATTGGACCACTATTAACAAATGGTGGTGCTATTACTGAAAAATACCAAAAACAATTGGACAAAATGAGTGATAGTTCTAAAAATTGGGCAAAACAATACGGTATAAGTACAACTTTAATTAATAACGGATTAGCCGAAGTTGTGCGTAAAGGTTATGATGCCAATCAAACATTAGGTGTTATGCCAAGTATTTTAAATGCCACGAAAGCATCTGGAGACGAATTTACGGATGTTATGAATGTGACGACTGAGACCATTAGCCAATTTAACCTAAAAGGTAAAGATTATGCTACTACCGTTAAGAATGCGACACGAGTCACGGATAGTTTAACGTTTGTGGCCAATGCAACATCGGCAGGTTTTACCGACTTAGGATTAGCCATGTCTTATGTTGGGCCGATTGCTAATAGTTTAAATATGTCGGTAGAAGAAACGTCTTCGGCGATTGGATTACTAACTGATGCCGGTATCGGTGGTGAAAAAGCCGGTACTGCTTTACGTGGTGCTTTAACTAGGTTATTGAAACCGTCTAAACAAAACAGAGATGGTTTTGAGCAATTAGGAATTAGTGTTGAAGATTTTCAAAAAGGAACTCTTACGTTACCTGACATGCTTGATAAAATTAAAAACAATACTAACGGTTGGACCGATGCACAACGCACGGCTGCAATAGCTTTGGCTTTTGGGACAGAAAGTCAATCCGCAATGAACGTCTTAGTTGGTAAAGGTGGAGATGCTTTACGTAACTTAACTAAAGATACGTATGGTGCAAGTGGTGCAACTAAAGAAATTGCTGACCAAATGGCTAATTTACCTGCAAACAAAGTGGAAAGATTTAAAGAATCTATTCGTGTCTTAGGTATTACGATTGGTGAAAAATTGTTACCGACTATTTCACCGTTAATTGAGAAAGCGACTGATTGGATCAATGCTTTTTCTGAAATGGATGATGCGACACAACAAACCTATATTAAATGGGGGCTTGCTGGAGCAGCTGCTTTTCCAGTTTTAAAGGCTTTAAGTTTAGTTACTGGCACTGTTAGTACGACAACCGGTGGTATTGAATCGCTCGTAAGAACGTTCGGTAAGCTCACAACTCCTAAATTGGTTGGTGATGCCGTAACGAGTTTTAGTGCTTTTGAAACTGGCGCTATGGGAGCAACCACACAAGCAACAGCTTTTAGTACATCATTGATTAGTCTACCTGCAGTTTTAGGTATTGCTGGAGCGGCTTTGATTGGTTGGGGTGCTTGGGAACTTTGGGGTAAAGATGCTTGGAACGCGGCTCAACGAACACGTGAATGGGGAAGCGATGTTGGTAAAACAACTGGTGAAACTCTAGGAGTTGTCAAATCCAATCTTGAAGAAGCTACTGGTCAAATGGGCCTCATGGCTCAAGGTTTTGATGTCAATACGGCATCTATGGTTGATAACTTCCAAACCATTGGTAGCACAATTGAAAAAGATTTGAACGGTCAAATATCAGCGTTTAGAGAGTCTTTAGGAATGCTACCGGAAGAAATGCAAGCACAGGCTCAAAAAATCGTTGACAACGCTACTGATGATAGAGAAAAGGCTTTAAAGATTGTTCAAGAGAATAACGCACGTGTACAACAAATCAGAGAACAAGCAGCTAACAATCACCGTGAATTAACAATCACCGAAGCTAATCAAGTTAAAGCGCTCATGCTGCAAAGCGCATCTGAATATTTAAGTATAACTGTTACTGATGCAAATGACCGGAAACAAGTATTAGACGCTTTAACTGGTGATGTATCTACTGCTACTGAAGAACAAGCACAAGCGTGGATTCAGTCGTTAGGTAAACAACGTCAAGCAACTAAAGCTGATTACACTGAAAAGCTAGAAACTTATAAAAAATACTTAGCTGATCAAGGTATTTTAAATACTCAAGAAGGACAACAACTTATTGAGTTATTCGAAAAATCTCGTGACGCAAGTACTGATGCTATTGACCAACAAATAGCTGAGTTGGCTCAAAAATATCCTGAGCTAGCTGAACTCATTAATTTTAGTAATGGTCAATTAATTGATGGTATGGGCGAAGCTGGAGATGCTGCAGTAGCTGAAAATGAGAAGATGCTCGCTAAAGCAAAGGATATGGCTGATGCACTCGCAGATTCAGCAAATGAAAATCGTGATAAACTACGTTGGCTAGCAGATGATGCGACAGATTATGGTAAAAAGTGGAATGACTTAGTCTTTGATCCAAAAACAGGTGAAGTAAAATCAAACGTTCGTGAAACAGTGGTAGAAGCGGCAAAAGATACTGATACATGGAACGCTATGCGGTTCCAACTTCACGATGCCAATTTGGATTCGAACGCTAAGAAAATGATTGGTGAAGCTGCCATTGCTAATGGTTGGTGGGACAGTATGCCTTGGGAAGAGAAACAAATCATTCTTCAAGACGGTTTTAGCCAAAATATCTTTAAAGCTTTAGAAGATAGTGGTAAGTGGAATGAGTTAAGCGTTGAAGAAAAAACAGCATTACTGTATTCCAACTCTAAAGAAACTATGGCTGACACAATGTTCCAACTCGGACTTTGGGATGAATATAATCCTGAAATAAAAGATTTAGGTGCCGAAAACTACGATTTACTGAATAAGATTGCGCAATCTAAAGAAGCAACTAACCAATATAATAATTTAGACCCAGAATTAAAAACACTATTAGCTAAATCTCCTGCCGATTTAACCGTTAAACAAGCTCAATCCTTACTTGAAAAGTACAATAAAGTTCCACCAGAGTTGAAAAAACTCATGGGTAATGATAAAGATGTCAAAAATAAAGTTGACCAAGCTAGCGTTAAGCTGAACGAGTTTAACAGAAAACAAATGCAAGTTAAGAAACTAAATGCTACGACTAATGCTCCAAAAGTGGCTAGTGATGCACAAAGTGCTATTAATAGCGTTAGAGGTAGAACAGTTTCACTCGTAACACAACATATTAATACTTACAAAACTATTTATAAACCAACTCAAGGAAGAGCTGCAATTGCTAACGCCAAAGGTACAAATTTCCATCCAGGTGGAGATATGATTGTCAATGACCAAAAAGGGTCAACCTTTAAAGAATTAGTACAATTTCCAAATAAACCTGCGTTTGTGCCAGAAGGTCGTGATGTATTTATTCCAAACGCACCTAAAGGGACAAAAGTATTACGTGCTGATTTAACTAAGAAAATGTTTCCACATTACAAATATGGTATTGGAGAACAACAACTAATGAATATAGCATCAAGAGACAGTGTTGATAGCCGTACGATTGAAAATATTGTTACTCGTGTAGTAAAACAATTTTCAAATTCATTAAAATCCAATCGTGGGATAGAGGTTAACCAAACCATTAGTAGTCTTCAACCACTATCAGAAAGAGAAGTAGCACGTCAAACAAAATTACAATTACAAAAATTAGCATTAAAGTTTTAGGTAGGTGAGTAAAAATGAGAAGAATTAGATATGAAAACTCAGAAGGGACATCCGTGTACTTCAAAGAAACCTATCCGTTTCTACTAACTGGTCTATTTTTTTTTCAAGCAGAAGACGGCATACGAGATGATCTGGTGACTGGAGTTCA
>OMJG01001939.1_pt1 | contig 10945 bp, 8 predicted proteins | sample 1646431 | NCBI WGS metagenome assembly OMJG01 (sample SAMN03771674, study PRJEB25209) | food metagenome | isolation source: Cotija cheese | place: Mexico:Jalisco,Michoacan | collected 2011-12-12 | reverse complement strand
ATTTATGTGCTAGAGTACGGGCGTCTGCTTGCTGAAGGAACGCCTGAAGAAATCCGGTCTAATCCAGATGTACTCCGAGCTTATTTAGGGGAGGAACATTAGATGTTAGAAGTAAAAGACCTAACGGTACATTATGGTGCTATCGAAGCGATCCACAACATTTCTTTTTCGGTAAAAGAAGGAGAAATCGTTTCTTTGATAGGACCTAATGGAGCTGGAAAGACGACAATTTTAAAAACGATTTCCGGTTTGATTCAGCCAACGAATGGACAAGTGAGCTATTATGATAAAGCCATTGAAAAAGAATCAGCGAAACAAGTAGTAAAAGAAGGCATTTCTCATGTTCCGGAAGGCAGACACGTCTTTGGGGGAATGACAGTCTTTGAGAACCTTGAGATGGGGGCCTTTTTACGTAAAGACAAAGAGGGTATCAAAAGTGACTTGAAACGTATCTATAGTTATTTTCCGATTCTTGAGGAAAGAAAAAAACAAGATGCAGCCACATTATCTGGAGGAGAACAGCAGATGCTGGCAATGGGACGGGCATTGATGTCGCGACCTAAATTATTGCTTCTAGATGAGCCGTCAATGGGATTAGCGCCTATTTATATTCAAAGTATTTTTGATATCATCAAAGAAATCAATAAAGAAGGAACAACTGTCCTGCTGATCGAACAGAATGCAAAAGTTGCGCTGGAGATTGCTGATCGAGGTTATGTCCTGGAGTCTGGAGAAGTTGTACAGACAGGGACAGGTCAAGAACTGCTGGAAAGTGATGCTGTTCAAAAAGCCTATTTGGGTGGTTAGCGAGGCCATAGGTAAGTGCAAGCTTTATAGCAATAGGGGAGACTATATAAACGCAAAAAGCAGAAATCCAAAATAATGGGGTTTCTGCTTTTTATTTTGTCTATTCATTAGAGGTAGACTGTTCTTCCTCCATGATTTCATTGATTTGGAGCAGACTATCGTTCATATTACGATCTGATACCCGTCGATATTCGTTTCCGTTAGAGTCGCGGAGAATGGTATCGCTCAGACGAGTGTAACGCTCCGAATATCCTTGTGCTTCTACAACATACGTGTCTCCATCCAGAGAAATACTGAGATCTTCATATAGGGTCGATCCGTCTTCCATTCCGTTATCCAGCTGCTCGATGCCTTGTTCAAAATCATTGTAAACCACAATACTGTTACTGCTGAAAGATATCATTGACTGGATCAATTCATTTGTCAGTGTGTAGTTTAGTTCCCAAGAGGACTCTATAATATCATTTGGTCTTAGACCTTGTTCGTTAGCCGCTGCATTCTGCCTGTTTTGCAGAAACATATAGAGACTTGTCCCCATCATTAAAATCAGTAGAACAGCTAAAATAATATTAACGATTTTTCTTCTCTCGCTGACTTTAACCTTTTGTGTAATCTCTTCTACCATGTTGGAGTCTTCTTTTAAAAGGTCATCCAAGGGTATCTGGTAAAATTCGCTGATCGTGACTAATATATCTAGATCCGGATAGGTTCTCCTGACTTCCCAGCTTGATATGGTCTGTCTTGATACATGCAGTTTCTCCGCTAACGCTTGTTGAGACAACTTGGCTCCTTGTCTTTTTGCTTTTAATTTCTCCCCAATAGTCATACTTGATTCCGCCTTTCGTTGTATGACTATTGTATCGCAAGGAAATCAGGCACCCCAGCAATTATTTTTAATAAAGTCTAAAAACCCTGTTGTAACAAGGTGCTACAGTTTGTTGCGGCGGCTTGTCCACGAGAAAGGAACTGAAAATAGAGTCTTACCACATATATTGTGAATATTAGAGCATAACCCCTAGGATTCTGATATACTTGCTTTAGAAGCTCGTTCAGTGAACATGGCTATTCAGCATAATGAATAAGGAGATGATCGCTTTGAAGAAACTGCTTGGACTTTGGCTCGCTTATAAGATCATAGGATTCATTTTATTTATAGTGTTTCTGTTGTTTATACTTTCTATTGTTTTTTGATCAGTGTGTTTGTTAAAATCAACCTAATTTATTTAGGTGCAACTTTTTATTCGTAGATTCTGGTTTGTTTAATATGTCATATTTATATACGAAAATTCCATTCAATCTTTTTACTGACGTTTTGAAGCAGCGTTCTGAAAAGTATAGTATTCAGGCTTATCTGCATAGTAGATTTCATTGTCGAACGTCGCTTGTTCAATCAGTTCTGGAAATAGTTCTGGATTAAAAGAAGTGCGCTGACTTTCTTGGTTACGGAAAAAGAGAATCGTTCCGCAGTTTCTGCAGAATTCTCGTTCTGCAAATTCTGAAGAAGCATAGACTTTTACAAACTCTAGTTTTCGCAAATTCTAGATTAAGGGTCTTCTTTCTTTTTGTCTACCCTATATTTTTCTGCTTCCTACATAAACTTTACACATAGTAGAGAAAACAGTAGAGCGAGTAGCGAAAATAGAGGCGGAATTTTGCGAACTCAACACGCGAAAGAGAATGAGTAGCGAGAATAAGAGCAGAATAATGCGAACGCGACGAGCAAAGGAGAGTGAGTAGCGAGAATAGAAGCAGAATAATGCGAACTCGACGAGCAAAGGAGAGTGAGTAGAGAGAATAGAAGCAGAATAATGCGAACTCGGTGAGCAAAGGAGAGCGAGTACCAAAAATCAGAGCAGTATTGTACGATCCCAACAAAAAAAAGAGAGTGAGTACACGAAAAAAGCCCATCGATAGCTCTCGCTGACGATGGGCAATACTAGTACTAAGCGTACAATGCTTTGATTTGGTTTTGAACGTCTTTGTTTTCTAAAAACTCATCGTAAGTTGTTTCAGAACGGTCGACGACTCCGTTTGGTGTGATTTCAATGATACGGTTAGCTAATGTTTGAATAAACTGGTGGTCATGTGATCCGAATAGGATAGCTCCCTTGAAGTCGATCAGCCCGTTATTCAAAGCTGTAATAGACTCTAGATCCAAGTGGTTCGTAGGGTCATCCAACACTAAGACGTTGGCTTTGCTCAGCATCAATTTAGATAACATACAGCGGACTTTTTCGCCCCCGGATAAGACGGAAACTTCTTTCAGAACTTCTTCTCCTGAGAATAGCATTCTCCCTAAGAAGCTGCGCAAGAAAGTATTATCATTTTCTTCTTTAGAAGCGTACTGACGAAGCCAGTCTAAAATTGTCGAATTGTTGTTTTCGAATTCATTGCTGGTATCTTTCGGCAAGTATGCTTGAGAAGTGGTCACACCCCACTGGTAAGATCCAGTATCTGGTTCCATTTCACCCATGATAATTCTGAAAAGTGTTGTAATCGCCACATCGTTCAGACTTGTAAAAGCAACTTTATCATCTCTGCCCAAGTTGAATGAGATTTTATCTAAGACTTTTTTGCCGTCGATGGTTTTAGAGATATTTTCTACACGAAGCAAGTCGTTTCCGATTTCGCGTTCTGGACTGAATCCAACGAACGGATAACGGCGAGAAGATGGTTGGATATCGTCTAGAGTGATCTTATCCAGCATTTTCTTACGAGAGGTTGCTTGTTTAGATTTAGAGGCATTCGCGCTGAATCGAGCGATAAACTCTTGTAATTCTTTGATTTTCTCTTCTTTTTTCGCATTGGAATCGGCTGCCAGTTTAGAAGCTAGTTGACTAGACTCCAACCAGAAGTCATAGTTACCAACGAATAATTTGATTTTACCGAAGTCGACATCCACCATGTGTGTGCAGACTTTATTTAAGAAGTGACGGTCATGAGAAACAACGATGACCGTATTTTCAAAGTTGATTAAGAATTCTTCCAACCATTTGATTGACTGTGCGTCCAGACCGTTGGTAGGCTCATCTAAAAGCAAAACATCAGGTTCGCCGAACAAAGCTTGTGCCAGTAAGGCTTTGACGTGTTGCCCACCGGTTAATTCGCTCATTTTCTGGTTGTGCAGATGTTCAGGAATACCTAAACCTTTTAAAAGTGTCATCGCTTCAGGTTCGGCTTCCCAACCATTCAATTCAGCAAATTCACCTTCCAGTTCAGCGGCACGGATGCCATCTTCATCTGAAAAGTCAGGTTTCATGTAAATGGCATCTTTTTCTTGCATGATCTCGTAAAGACGTTTGTGTCCCATGATAACGGTATCGATAACCGTTTGATCTTCATAATCGTAATGATTTTGTTTCAGTACAGCCATTCGTTTTTCTGCAGGAAGTGAAACATTTCCGGTAGTTGGTGAAATTTCACCAGATAAAATTTTTAAGAAAGTGGATTTTCCAGCACCGTTGGCACCAATCACACCATAGCAATTGTCATTATTGAATTGTAGATTGACTTCATCAAACAACTTGCGGTCTGAGAAGTTTAAACTTACATCTGTTACTGTAATCATAAAAAATATAGCCTCGTTTCTCTTTAATCTCTAACAAGGCAGGTTATGCCCATTACGGTCTATTATACTTGAAATTTAAAATATTGCATGGGTTCTGTACAGTTTAATGGAGATTTTACAGTTATTTTTAAAATTGTCATATTTCAGTCAATCAAGAAAGCGGTTTTTGTTCATATACATACATTCTTAAGATAAAAAGTGTTATTTTGTATAAAAAAGGATGTGGCTTAATCAGAGAAACCTTATAAATCTATTTACAAATTTTTTATTGAGAGCAATATAACACCTGAATCAGATTATTCCTAATTCGTATTAAGTGACAATTCAAATAACAGAGCATATAATAAATTTACTTTTTGATAACGATTATTTGAAATAGGCTTCACAAATCGTCTAATCAAGAAGACATGGAGAAAAAGGAGCAACATGAAATGATGGAAAACATCAATATTGAGAGAAATCAGTTAAATGATGAATTGATGGTCAACGCTTTAGAGCAGAATATAGCAATCATTCGGTTTGATAAAAATAAAAGAGTTACTTATGTAAATGATAATTTTGCCAATGTGCTGGGTTATCACAAAGAAGAATTATACGGAAAAGAGCATAAAATATTCTGCTTTCCGGAATTTGTGAATAGTCCCGAATATGAAGAGTTATGGGAAAATCTACTGAACGGTGTGAGTTTCCAAGATAAAATTATGAGAAGAAGTGCCTCAGCTGAAATAGTGTGGTTGGAAGCGACTTATTTTCCGATTTTTAATGAAGAAAAAACGGAAGTGGTCGGTGTTGCCAAAGTAGCGACAGATATCACAGAACGTCAGACACAAATTGAGAAAGTAACCAATGATTTGATAACGATGTCTTCTAAATTGACAGAAGCATCTGAAGAAGGAATTGGAAAAGGACAAGAATTGCTGGCAGGCAATCAAGAGATGATCAATTTATCAAAAGAAAGCACAGTCAACTTGAACAGGCTGCAGGATAAAAATAATTCGATCAAAAGCATTGTCCGCACGATTCAAGATATTGCTTCCAACACGAACCTTCTGGCAATCAATGCATCCATTGAAGCAGCACATGCTGGAGAATATGGTTTGGGATTTGGAGTGATTGCTCAAGAAGTGAAAAATCTTTCTCAAAAAGTACATGAATCTGCGTATATCATTGGAGAAGATATTTCAGCCGTCACAGATAATATCGACGTTGTAGTAAAAGGAAATAACGTTCTGCAGAATCAAATCCTAGTCAGCGAAGAAGAAATCAATGGAACGATAAATGAGTTTAATCGAATCAGTACAGAATCAAACTATTTACAAAAACAAGCTACGAAACTAGAAACGATTATTTAAAGCAAATTATTGAAGAAATGACCAGATCAGCGGTATCCTTTTCTTAAGAAAAAAGTGTCAGCAGTCGATCATTCAAGAAAGGGAGGCGATTGATTTGGAGAAAATACAGAAGATTGTAGAAAACCAACAGCGCTTTTATCAGTCAGGTGTAACGAGACAGCTGAGTGTTAGAATCAGTGCATTAAAACGACTGAAAACGGTATTGATGAAAAATGAACAGCGACTGACAGCAGCACTAAAAGTAGATTTAAATAAGTCGGCTTATGAGACATATGCTTCTGAAATCGGCATCGTACTCAGTGAAATCAGCTTTGCCATTAAGCATCTGAAAAAATGGATGAAACCAGTAAAGGTAAAAACGCCGCTGACCCATATAGGATCTAAGAGTATGATCCATTCTGTTCCCTACGGATCGGTGCTGATCATCGGACCATGGAATTATCCGATTCAATTAATACTAGCGCCGCTGGTTGGGGCGATTGCTGCGGGAAATTGTGCAGTACTCAAACCCTCGGAATTAACACCGCAGACAGCACAGGTCATCAGTGATCTGATCGAAGAGACTTTCCCTCCTGACTATATTGCAGTTGTTCAAGGGGATGCAGACACGACTCAGTCTTTATTGGCAGAGCCGTTTGACTATATGTTCTTTACCGGGAGCGTTCCTGTCGGAAAAATCGTGATGGAAGCTGCAGCACAGACATTGACACCGGTGACGCTGGAATTAGGCGGGAAAAGTCCCTGTATTGTGCACGCTGATGCGGATTTGGATTTAGCCGCTAAACGCATAGCCTGGGGTAAATTCATGAATGCCGGTCAGACCTGCGTGGCACCAGACTATCTTTATGTCCATCAATCCGTAAAAGAACCCTTTTTAAAAAAACTGATCCAGGCCACTCAGTCTCTTTACGGGCAAAATGCTTTAGAAAATAGTGAATATACACATATAGTGAATGAAAAATATTTCAAGCGTCTTAAAGGCTACTTATCCGAAGGTAAAATCGTACATGGCGGGCATGTCGACGACAGCAGCTTGGCGATTGAACCAACGATTTTAGAAAAGGCTGACTGGACAGATACCGTTATGCAAGAGGAGATTTTCGGTCCCATCTTTCCACTGATTGAGTATGAAACCTTAGCTGAAGTCATGGAAGGTATTTCAAAAAATCCGAATCCACTGTCGCTCTATCTATTCACGCAGAACCAAAAAATAGAAGATACGATTGTACAGTCCGTATCTTTTGGTGGCGGCTGTATTAATGATACTATTTTTCATATTATTTCACCGTATTTACCATTTGGCGGAGTAGGTTCGAGCGGGATGGGCAGCTATCATGGCAAAGCCAGTTTCGATACATTTTCTCACCAGAAAAGTATCATGACTCAGACCACGCGCTTCGATAATCCCTATCGTTATCCGACTGCAAAAAACGGATTACAGGTACTGAGAAGGCTATTAAAGTAAAAATAAAAAAGCCCAGCTTCAGTGAGCGTTTCCTTAACGAAACGATTCATTGGAAGCCGGGCTTTTTGCGCAAAGTTATTCTTTGAATCCGAATAAAATCCCTTTTACGTATTTGACAGCAAGGCAGCCAAAGTAAAGCTCTATGCCGAAAACAATCAGGTAAAGCCACCAACTATTGATTTCGATTAGCAAAGGAGTGAGCAGCATCAGCAGGATCACTGGTCCTAAGAAGAGCAAAACAGCTAAGCTTAGGCGCAGAGGTTTGCTGATTTTTTCATTTCTAAAAAATCGCTGTCCGGACCAAATGACTGTATCGAAAACCATTTCGAATAGAAATTCCAGCAGATCTGACATATGAACACTTCTTTCTATTGTTTAAAGAGTAAAATGCTTTCTTAAAATAGAATTCCAATCAATATAACGATCACGACAATAACAGGTGCCGGAATTTTCCTGGTAGCCAGCAATAGGACGGTTCCAATTGTGATCAGCAGATTGTCCCACGTCAATCCGCTTTGCTGAGTTAAGATAACCGCAGCGATCGCAATCAGTCCGCCTGCTACAGCGGCGACTCCTTTCAACGCTACACGGAAGCCTTTCACGGTTTTGATTCGTTCCCACATAGGGTAAACAAAGTAGATCAACAGCAGCCCCGGTAAAAAGATCCCGATGCCTCCAGCAGCAGCGCCTAAAATCTGATGAAAGACAGAACCGTTCTGTGCAGCCATGCCGCCCGCATACGCGCTGAAACTGAACATGGGACCGGGAATACCTTGAACAAGTCCATAACCTGTCAGAAACTGCTCGCTGGACATTAATCCATCTACTTCGACTAACTCACTGTACATTACAGGAATAACGACTTGACCGCCCCCGAATACCAAGTAACCGTAACGGTAGAACTGTTCGAAAATAGCCAGGATCTTATTCTGAAAGAAGGCTGTTAAGAGCAAACTCCCGATTGTGAAAAAGAGAAACAGAGCCAGATAAGGATAAGGCGGATTCAGTTTGACACGATTCCAGAGATTCTTTTCTTTGGTTGATGCGACACTCACCAGACCGCCGATAATCAGTACAAGCGGAAATACCCAAGGTGCTCGAATAAAGTAGGTGGCAACTGCACCAAAAAGCAGCAGCCAGAACGTTTGAGTGTCTTTAATGACTTTCTTGCCGATCCGGTAAGAGGCCAGAATGATAAACCCAACCGCCATGGGACCTATGTAACGCAGAATATCAGCGGATATCTGCTGAGCATCCAAAAACTGATATAAAAAAGACAAAACGGTCATGATAACTAAAGCAGGAAAAGCCCACACCAGCATGGTCAAGAAAGCAAGCCACGGACCGCCGACTTTGTGACCGATGGAAACGATTGTCTGAGTACTGCTGGGACCAGGCAGAAAACTGCATAAAGCCATCAGTTCAACCAGTTCTTCTTCAGTAAGATACTGTTTTTTAATGACTAATTGGTCGGTAAACACACTATAATGAGCTTCAGGGCCTCCAAAAGCCCCTAAGGAACAAATGAATATATCTTTTAAAAAAGTCGATCGGCTAATGGAAGAAGATTTCGAGACATCAGGCATGTGTTGTACTCCTTTTATAATGAATTAAGGTTTGGTTTCAGTATACTAAAATGATGGTCAATACACTATAAAATCTCATTTAATTATCAAGATATCCCGATAAGTCTTTCTTGTAATTAAAAAAAGGGTTTGCTATAGTTGGTTCATCAAAAAAAATTGATTAAGGAGCATCGATGATGAACGAAACGAAAAAAATCGTAACAAATTTACCGGATGTCATGAAATATGCTCAACAATTTAAAGCTTTGTCAGATCCGATTCGTTTGACGGTTCTGCATCTGCTGGCTATGAATGGAAAACTCTGCGTCTGTGATCTAGAAGACCTGTTGAACCTGCCGCAGTCCAAACTGTCTTATCATTTGAAAATATTATTGAATGCAGAGCTGATTCAAAAAGAAACCTCTGCTACTTGGAGTTATTACTGGATTGAAGAAGTGACAGCAAGAGAACTATTATCTGAACAGTTTTGCTATTTATTAAAATCGGCAGACGATGAGTGCTGCTAAAAGGAGGATATTATGAAAATCGTTGTGATTGGATCGGTTGCTGCAGGGACCTCTGTAGCGGCCAAAGCACGCAGAAATGATGAAACAGCAGAAATTATCGTCTACGACGAAGGGCAAGACATTTCGTATTCTGTCTGTGGAATGCCTTACTATTTAAGTGGGGAAGTGGAGTCGATAGATGCACTGATTCCCAGAGACGCCAAATGGTTCAAAGACCGTTTTGAAATCGATATCCATACAAATCATCACGTTACCTCGATCCACCCATCAGTAAAAGAAATCGAAGTCTATAATCGAACAGTTGGAGAAGGCAGAAGAGAAGCCTATGATCAGTTAGTGCTTGCGACAGGATCTTATTCTTTAACGCCGCCACCATTCAACCTGAAAACGCTGGAAAATGTATTCCATGTTAAGACGATGGAAAATACTAGAGATATTGACCAGTATATGCAGTCAAACAGTGTGAAAAGTGCGGCAATCATTGGATCGGGATTTATCGGACTAGAGATGGCAGAGCAGCTGACGCGAAAAGGCATCAATGTCTCGATAGTCGAACTGGCGGAGCAAGTCTTTCCGAAAATCGATGCAGACATGGCTTATTATATTGAAGAAAAATTGGCAGAACAGCATATTGAACTGCATCTTGGAGATAAAGTGAATTCAATCGACGGGGACAGAAAAGCAGAGCGGTTGGTTACGCAAAAGGGTGCTGCTCTAACGGTTGATCTGGTGATTCTAGCTGTGGGTGTAAGACCCAATACCCTTTTAGCTGAAGACACAAGCATTGCCTTGGGAGAAACGGGCGCAATCAAAGTTAATGAGGTTATGCAGACTTCTGAACCCGATGTGTATGCAGTGGGAGACGTGGCAGAAAGCTTTAACCTGATTACCGGTCAGCCTGCCTATCATCCACTGGGCTCTACTGCGAACAAAATGGGACGGATCGCTGGCGATCATCTAACGGGCGGTTCCCTCACATTCAAAGGAACACTGGGAACGGGGATCTTCCGCTTATTTGACTTAACGGTCGCTTATACCGGGCTATCAGCTGCTGAAGCTGAAAAGGCAGGATTTGATCTAGTCATTATCCATAATATCAAGCCGGCTCACGCAACTTATATTGGTGGGCAAAATATGGTCATCAAAGCCGTTGCCGATAGAGAGTCAGGGAGAGTACTGGGTGCACAGATCATTGGTTCTGAAGGTGTGGACAAACGCATCGATGTTCTAGCCGCTGCGATGACGTTTAACGCAAAAGCAGAAGATCTGTTCCATCTAGATCTCGCTTATGCACCGCCTTTCAGCACGACTAAAGATCCGGTGCACTATACAGGAATGGTTTTGGAAAATGCCAGAAAAGACTTACCTGTGATTAAGCCTGAAGCATTGGAAGAAAGAAAAGCTGCTGGTCAGCCTGTACAAATTATTGATGTTCGTTCTATGAAGGCCTATTTAAAAAATCACGTTCAAGACGCGATGAATATTCCGATGCCTGAATTAAGAAAACGGTCAGCTGAACTAGAACGCGATACCTTTACAGTCGTTTACTGCAACAAAGGTGTGACAAGCAACACAGCCCAAAACCTGCTGATCAATATTGGATTCAAAGAAGTCGCGGTTTTATCAGGCGGAAACACCAATTATCAGCACTATCAGAAAAG
>OMJG01001938.1_pt1 | contig 10954 bp, 7 predicted proteins | sample 1646431 | NCBI WGS metagenome assembly OMJG01 (sample SAMN03771674, study PRJEB25209) | food metagenome | isolation source: Cotija cheese | place: Mexico:Jalisco,Michoacan | collected 2011-12-12 | reverse complement strand
CGCAAAGAACAAAAGCACGCGTACTGCCTTTCTCGACAAAAGAAGTGTTGGAAGATGGTGTGTATGCTGACGATCACGCAATTTATTATAAAAAAGAAAAAATAATTATTACTATATTCTTGATATTCTACATAAACAAGCTAACTTTTGGACGCTAAATAGTATGGCAGATATTAATAAGGCTATTAATCTTGGATCCGATTCTTATTTTACAAACTATACAGCAACATCTATTGAACTCGAAAAAAAAGCACATGCTTCTTTCATTAAAATAAAATCCCATCAGTTCAATCATGAACTGATGGGATTTTATTTATTATTTAATTAAACGGTAAATCGCATCAGCGTAAATCACCGTTGCATTGATTAAATCATCAACTGAAATAAATTCATTTTTTTGATGCATTGTATCGATACTATCTGGGAACATGGCGCCATAAGCAACGCCACGTTCTAATAAACGACCAAATGTTCCACCACCGATAACTTGTTCATGTCCTTTAAGACCAGTATGGTCTTCGTAAACATCTAATAAAGTTTTCACCAATGGATCTTCTGGTGATACATAGTGAGGGCCTTTTCCACCAGGTTTTTGAATCACTTTAGCTGATGTATTGGCTGTTTTTTCAGAAATGCGATCAAAAATCATCTCTTCAGTTAACCCTTTAGGATAACGGAAGTTCAACGTAATAATATTATCATCTCTTGAAGAATCAAATTTGAACACACCAGCATTCATGGTTAAATCTCCCATAATGTCGTCCACATGATTCACACCAAAGTGTTTACCTTCAGTATCAGTATGAATATAATCAGCAATTGTTGTTAGGTAATCTTTCGCTGAACCTGAAAAATCATAGAAGCTTAAGAAGTTTGCTAAATAAGTTCCGGCATTAATTCCTTTACTTGGCATAGCGCCATGAGCGGCTTTACCATGAACAGTCAATGTTGCAGTAGATCCTACCACTTCAATATCACCTGTTACAGGTACTGTTGTTAAATATTCTTCAAATTCTTTTTCAAATGCATTAATATCACCTGAAATGTCAACAACAGCAGTTGCTATTTCTGGTACCATGTTATCACGCATACCTGAATCAAATTTAACTAATGTTAAGTTCCCTTCATTTTTACCAGGATACTCAATTAAAATGGTTGTATTTCCTTTTTCACCATTGATGATAGGAAATTCTGCATCTGGTGAGAAACCAAAATCTGGTGTCTCTTCCACTTCTAAGTAGTGGTCCATACATTTCCATTCACTTTCCTCATCTGTTCCAATAATGACACGTGTTTTTTTGGAAACTGGTAATCCTAACTCTTTGATAATTTTTAAGGCATAGTAAGCAGCCATTGTAGGCCCTTTATCATCACTAGCACCACGCGCATAAATACGTCCATCTTTTTCTACTGGTTCAAAGGGATCTGTATCCCAACCTGGTCCAACTGGTACCACATCAACGTGACCAAATACCCCTAATGTTTCATCGCCTTCACCAAATTCAATGTGACCTGCAATGTTATCAACATTTTTAGTCAAGAAACCATCACGTTCTCCTAATTCTAAAAATTTTAATAACGCTGCTTTTGGTCCAGGACCAACTGGTGCATCTTCTGTCGCTAAATCATCTTCTCTAACACTAGGAATACTTAGTAGCGTAAATAAATCTTTCATTAAGTCTTCGCGACGAGCTTCGACTTCTTTTCTCCAATCGATTGTCATACAAAAATACCTCCTGTTGATTTTATCTTACTTTATCATATCATTTTTTTTATGTTTTAGATAATATAATTTAGGATTTAAGCGAGTTTATTCGTTATTTTTTAACAATTTCAGCTCATTTTCAGTTAATGGACGATACTTTCCTCTAAGTAACTCTGTATCTAATATCAGATTAGCCATTTCAAGCCTTTCAAGCTCTATTACTTTTTTTCCAACAGCACCTACCATACGTTTGACTTGATGATATTTTCCTTCCATAATTTCTAATTGAATGATACTTTGTTCTTTTTTCTCATCAACAGATAAAATGGTTAACTTAGCTGGCAAACACTCATCCCCATCTAATCGAATTACTCCCTTAGAAAAAACATCGATATCTTCATCTGTCATTTTTCCTTGAACTAATGCTTGATACAATTTAGGCACTTTCTTTTTAGGAGACAATAATTCATGTGCTAATGCCCCATCATTCGTCAATAATAACAGCCCCGTTGTATCTTTATCTAGTCGTCCCACTGGAAATAATCCCTTTTTATAATCATCTACTTTGACTAAATCAATCACTGTTCGAGAGGATGTGTCCTCTGTCGCAGAAATAACTCCTTTTGGTTTATTCAACATGTAATAAACATATTTTTCGTATAAAACGGGTTGGCCATCGACGCAGACCTCATCCTCATTTTCATTAACTGAAAATTTAGCATCTCTTACCATCGTTTGATTGACCGTCACTCGCTTTTTCTTCAGTAACTCTTTTACTTCTTTCCGACTACCAAATCCTGTATGACTTAAAAACTTATCTAAACGCATCTATTTCTTCTCCTAATGCAAGAAAGAACACCTAAATAGATGTTCTTCCTGTTTATTTTATTCTAAATTTCCGACGATATTTTCGTGCTTTGGGGCCAAGTAATTGATCTGCTAATCTTACGCGTAGTACTAACCAGCCATAACTGATAATACCAAACACCACACATATCATAATAATAATAAAGGCTTGAAATTTTCTATCAGGATTTAATATCGTGTATAGGCCACTTCTGACAAGCCAAGTAACAAATGACATGATTGCACCTAAGATCATGATTAGTAAGATTCTTTTGGCTGTAATTGATAAATCAAACTTGGTAATTCGGTAAATCGAACGCGTCATAAACATTGCAGCTACACCTAAACCAATAGCTGTCGCAATGAGTGGTCCATATGTTTCAAACATACGAATCATTGGGTATTGTAGAACTAATTTTATTACTAGTCCCATACCTAATAACAAGATAGCTTCTCGATTTTGATACAATCCTTGTAATGTTGTTGAAATCAGAATAAAGTATCCCATTACAAGACCAACTAAACTAGCTTCAATCAGCACACTCACGCCCAGTGTTTCTGGTATATAAAATAAAGCGTACATTGGTCTTGCTAAAACAATCATTCCTAATGTCGCTGGTACCATGATGAAAAGTAGCAGCTGAATGTTATCACTAATTAACTTAGCTAATTCAGTTTTTTCATTTTTGGTATAAGCTGCTGTCACAAGGGGCAAACTTGTCATAGCCATACCTGTAGCCAAAGACACCGTAATCATAACCAATTTATCAGGGTTTGCACTAAAAATACTAAACAAAGCTTGCAATTGTTTCGGTGAATAATTTGTAAAACTTGCCATCATTCTTTCAAATGTGTATTGGTCAACCAACTTAAACAAGGTAATGGCAGAACCCACGATAATAAACGGAATTGCTTGTTTAATCATCTCTTTAATCAAAAGATTTTCAGATATTTCTACCTCATTATTACTATTGTCAACCAAGTAATTCATACGTGATTTTTGTTTACTATAAAACCAAATTAATGCAGCAAATGCACCAAGCATTCCAATAAACGCAGCAAAGGTTGATTGGATAACAGCATCAACATAATCACCTGTCGTCACTTTCATAATAATAAACGTCATCAGAAGCATATAAAATACTCGGGCAATCTGTTCAATAATTTGTGATACCGCAGAAGGCATCATATTTTGATTCCCTTGAAAATACCCACGAATGACACTCATCATTGGAAAAATCAAGATAGCTGAACTTAAAGCTCGCATCACTGGAATTAAATCAGCGTTTCCATCCGCCAAAATTGGTGCAAACAAATACATAACTCCCGAACAGGCAACGCCAAACACACCCATTATTACCATCGTCCGTCTAAATAACCGTCGGCTAATACCATACTCATTTAACGAATTATAGTGTGAAATTTGTTTTGCAATCGCACCTGGAATACCAGCTGTTGCGATCATTAAAAACAAGGCGTAAATGTTATACCCTTTATTAAATAAGGCGTTTGCTATATTAGCATCCGTGCCCATCCATGCATACCATGGGATGACATACGCTGCACCTAGTAATCTAGAAAAAACATTTCCTATTGTCATCCATAAAGAGCCACGAACCATTTTTTCCTTTGCATTCAACTCTTTTTCAGTCTCCTCAAAAGAAGTGTTTTGATTTGGCATGATTCTAACCAACTTTCTTCATTATACTGCTCTAATTGTATCGACAATTGTACGTTTATGCAAACACTTTTAATGGATTTAAACGTATTCTTAACTTTAATTAGCCACAATATTAACTAATTTATTTGGTACAACAATCACTTTACGAATCGTTTTTCCATCAAGTTGACCTTTCACCGCATTATTTTCCATAGCGATCGTTTCTAACTCCTCTTTGGATAGATCACGAGCAACTACTTCTTTCCCACGAACTTTTCCATTCACTTGGAAAATTACTTCAATTGTGTCTTCAACTAAGGCTGATTCATCATAAGTTGGCCAAGCGACATAACTGATAGATCCTTCATTTCCCATTCTTTCCCATAATTCTTCTGAGAGGAATGGGGCAACAGGCGCTAATAATTGTAAGAAACCATTCATATACTCAACAGGTAGTGCTTCTGCTTTATAAGCTTCATTTACAAATGTCATTAATTGAGAAATCGCTGTATTAAAATGTAGGTTCGTATAATCTTCTGTCACTTTTTTCACTGTTTGATGATACACTTTTGTCAATGCTTCGTCATTATGTTTCGTGATACGATCGCGTAAGACAAAGTTTTCGTCGATAAACAAACGCCATACACGGTCTAAGAATTTACGGCTTCCTTCTAACCCTTTTTCGCTCCATGCAATTGAGCCATCAAGTGGGCCCATAAACATTTCGTATAAACGCAAGGTATCTGCACCATATTGCTCTACGATATCATCAGGGTTAACCACATTTCCTTTTGATTTCGACATTTTTTCATTGTTTTCACCTAAAATCATGCCTTGATTATATAATGTTTGGAATGGTTCTTTTGTTTCCACTACTCCAATATCATATAAGAATTTATGCCAGAAACGAGCATATAGTAAATGAAGTACTGCATGTTCTGCTCCACCTAAATAAACGTCAACAGGCATCCATTCTTTTAGTTTTTCTGGATCTGCTAGTTGTTCGTCATTATGTGGGTCAATAAAACGCAAGTAGTACCATGAGCTACCTGCCCATTGTGGCATAGTATTCGTTTCACGACGACCTTTCATGCCAGTTTTTTCATCTACAACATTAATCCACTCCGTCATATTAGCTAATGGCGATTCACCTGTTCCACTAGGTTTAATATCATTTGATTTCGGCAATACTAATGGCAACTCCTCTTCAGGAACAGCTGTCATCGTACCATCTTCCCAATGAATAATTGGAATAGGTTCACCCCAATAACGTTGGCGAGAGAATAACCAGTCACGCAAACGATAACTTGTTTTTTGTTCACCGATGCCTTCTTTTTCCAACCACTTAATCATTGTTTCAATACCATCTTCTTTATTCATACCATCTAAGAAGTCTGAATTAATATGGTCGCCATCTCCTGTGTAGGCTTCACTTGACACATCTCCACCAGCTACAACAGGAACAATGTCTAAATCAAATGTTTTCGCAAATTCATAATCACGTTCGTCATGAGCTGGAACGGCCATGATCGCCCCTGTTCCATAAGTTGATAGCACATAATCTGCAATCCAAATAGGGATTTCTTTACCATTCACTGGGTTTACTGCATAAGCCCCAGTAAAGACACCTGTTTTTTCTTTTGATAACTCAGTACGATCTAAATCTGTTTTCTTTTCAGTTTCTTTGATATAAGCATCCACTGCATCTTTTTTTTCTGGTGTAACAATTTCTTGAACCAGTGGAAGCTCAGGTGCCATAACAGCATAAGTTGCACCAAATAATGTATCAGGACGCGTTGTAAATACTGTGAATTGTTTGTCTGTTCCTTTAATGTCAAAATTAACATTCGCTCCTTCAGAACGACCAATCCAATGACGTTGCATCTCTTTAATACTCTCTGGCCAATCAATCAACTCTAAGTCATCAATTAAACGATCCGCATAAGCCGTAATACGTAACATCCATTGTTTCATTGGAACACGATATACAGGATGATCGCCACGCTCTGATTTTCCATCAATGACTTCTTCATTAGCCAATACGGTTCCTAAAGCTGGACACCAGTTAACCGGTACCTCCGCTTCATAGGCTAGCCCTTTTTCAAACATTTTAGTAAAAATCCATTGCGTCCATTTGTAGTATGAAGGGTCTGTGGTATTAATTTCACGATTCCAATCAAAACTAAAGCCTAATGCATCAAATTGACGTTTAAAGGTTTGAATATTTTTTTCAGTAAATTCAGCTGGGTCATTCCCTGTGTCCAAAGCATATTGTTCAGCAGGTAACCCAAACGCATCCCACCCCATTGGATGTAGCACGTTAAATCCTTGCGCTCGTTTCATGCGAGATAATACATCTGTTGAGGTATACCCTTTTGGATGCCCTACATGTAACCCCTGTCCTGAAGGGTAAGGAAACATATCTAGTGCATAAAAATTTGGTTTATCTGTTTCTTCACCTGTTTTAAATATCTGATTTTTTTTCCAATAGTTACGCCATTTCTCTTCGATTTGTAGATGATTATATGCCATGAATTTTCCTCCTAAAATTTTATGTAAAAAAACGTCCTATAAAAACACTCTCGTGTTTTTATAGGACGTTGACTGACGTGGTACCACCTAAATTTGTGCCTAGCTATACTAGAACACCTCTAATCCATGTTAACGAAAATAGATTTTCCGACAAGTAACTCTTTCTTAAGACAAGTTCAAATAGTCCATTTGCATGTTTCCACCAACCACATACTCTCTTAAAAACTTTCTATTTTACTACTTCTTACCTACTTGTTTTTATATTATTACGTTAATCATATCAAATGAATGTTACTTTGACAACTAGCTTACTCGTAAGATTTGATTTGCGTAAATAATGTTCGTTGATAAGTTATTCCAATCTTTAATTTGAGACACGCTCACATTATATTTTTGTGATAACAGCCATAGTGATTCACCTGGCATCACAGTATGTCGTATGTTTTTTGATGTTACAACACTTGTCATTCTTGGTAACGTTAAAACTTGACCAACATAAATGAAATCACTCGTTAAATTATTTGCCTGCTTCAACGCTTGAACAGTTGTTTTATTGTTTAAAGCTATTCGGTAAAGTGTGTCGCCACTTTTGACTTGATAATTTGATACATTATTATTTGTTGATGTTGTTATAGATGTTGATGCATTTTTTTTAGTTCCTTGACCAATTTTTAGAGTTTGACCAATGTAGATTAAATCACTCGTCAAATTATTCCATTTTTTAATATCATTGATTGATACATTGTATCTCAAACCAATCCCATACAATGTATCTCCACTTTTAACTGTGTGGGTTGCTTGAGTAACAGATTGCTGTGTCGTATTTGTTGACGAATTTGATGACGTCACAGTCTGAGTCTGTTTCGTTATTTTTAAAGATTGACCAACATAAATTGTATCACTCGTTAAATTATTTAGTGATTTAATTTCTTGTACACTTAGCCCATATTTTAATCCAAGACCATACAATGTATCCCCACTCTTAACCGTATACTTAGATGACGAATTGCCACTACCACCGTTAGAAGTATTTGGTTTAGACTGGTTATTAGAACCCGTACTTGGTTTATTGGAACTATTTGAGATGTTTGATTGACTTCCACTAACTGTCAATTGTTGCCCAATATGAATCATATCACTTGTTAACCCATTTAATCTTTTAAGCTCTTGAACTGTCATACCATGATTTAACGCGATTTTATAAAGTGTATCCCCACTTTTGACCGTATAGGTTCCTGAATTACCCGTTGAAGAACCTGATCCATTATTTCCAGGTGAAGAACCAGGTGCTGTCACAGTTGGCGTTGTCACAGGACCACTATAATTTGCGTCATCATACTGCGTTAAATTATATGTCACAATTAAATTATTTAATTTAGTATTATACATAGGATCAGTTGCATATTTACCGGTTAACCATTTCGTCGCATCTACATAAGAACGCGTATTCGATTTCCAAGCTCCAGCGTAAAAATATACTCCTGGAGAGAACGATGTTGTTTTTAATACTCTTGCATTATCTTCTAGAGATTCGCGATAAGAGGGATATTTTCTAAACGCATCATTAATAGTGACATACTGTCCACCATAAAATTCTTGAGTTGCCATTGTAACAGATTGACCATTGTAAGTGCCTTTAATTCCAAATAAGTTATGATTTGGTGGCAATGATAGTGTACTTGATCCATAACCACTTTCTAAAATAGCCTGAGCAATCATTACAGAGGCATATAAATCGTTTGCGGCTGCGACGCTTTGAGCGTGAGATGCGATACTATCAATAAAGGCTGCTTGCGGTGTTGCTGCCCTTAAAGTCGCCACTTTTGGAGTTGGCATAACAGAGTTTGCGGCTTTCACTACTTCTTTTGGCTCGTCTTTTACTTCATCTTTTGCTTCATCTTTTGCTTCATCTTTTGCTTCATCTTTTGCTTCATCTTTTATTTCACCTTTTTTTATGACTTGAGTTGATTCTTTTGTATCGGACGAATCTGTTTGAGCAGAATCAGTACCCTGTGCATGTTCAATTGACTGATTAGTCTCAAGCTGATTTTGTGAGTCTTTGCTTAAAGAGCTATCTTCCAATTTATCTGATAAATTATCACTTACATCAGTCACACTTTCGACTGGTACTTCCTCTTTTTTGGAATTAGCGATGACTTTAATAGACTTTGTCATTACACTTTTCCCAATAGACATGGCCACTGTCTGATCTGATAAATCAGCTTTTTTAAAATCTACAGAGATAGAGATGATGGCCTTAGTAAACTGTTTTTCTGTAAAAATTAAATGTAATTGATTCATATCATGATTTACTTCATAATGACCAATAATTCTTCCGGTTTCATCTTCAATAGCTACATCAGCATTCGTCATATTTATAATAGTATTAGCTGACACTTGAACAAAAGTGTCCAGTTGTTCTGGCTGATGAGATTCTAAAGTGAGTGTTAAATCAAGTGGCGAGGCATTTTCTGTCCACTCATTGTTTCCATTTAGAGATGATACTGTCCATGACGATGCCTCATCTAGTTCATTCTTACTAGACAACTCATCTTGCGTGGTGGATGTATCATGATTTACATTTTCTGAAGCAAGAGCCGTGATACCTGGTAAAATGGTTGTAGAGGTTAACAAGACTGTTCCAAATAGCGATGCGTGACGAATCATTGGTTGATTTACAAGTAATTTATTTTTTTTCATTCTAGATTTTTTCTCCTATTTTTTATTTAATTGTTCTAAAAACACTAATTTATTATTTTATACAGGAAAAGCACATTAAACGTGTATTAATTATTTGTTAATACAATTTATCTATCACTACTATTAAATCATCAAAAAAAATTATTAGCAAGAAAAGTCACTAATTTTTTTAACGTAATATTTTTAATATAACTTAGCGTGTTTTTATAAATCCTTATAACAGACACTCATACTTTAGGCCGATTTTTATCTCTCCATCTTGTTATAGATAGGGTTTGACGGTATATTGAATTTAGTTATAATTAAAGAAGGAGATACGTATGAATAAAGAGCATTTTTTTATAGAGTTAAAGCTCTATTTAAATCAATTATCTAAAGAAGAACAACAAACCATTATTAATACTTATGAACGCATATTTGATGCAAAAACTGCTCAAGGGTTATCCGAATATGAAATCACACAAATACTTCCATCACCAAAACATATTGCTCAGTCAGTTCTAGAAGAGTTAGGTTTATCCTTTAATAATCAGCCAACTTATAATGATGATTGGGTCGAAATCACACACGATATACCTTATCCGTTTCACACATCTAATCAATATACCCAATCTGATTCTAAAGCTACACGCCTTTTTCAATTACTTGGTTTAGGTATATTAAATTTATTTTTTATGTTTTGGATTATCTTATTAATTACTATATTGTTAGTCAGCGGATGGATTGTAATTGTTAGTTTTATAGGTAGTCCTCTTGCTAGTCTATTCTTATTAGGAACTGCGGTGACTACCTATGCTTGGCTCCAATTTTTCATTACATTGATTTTATTTGGAATTGGACTCCTGGGCTTTATTATTATGAAACCAATTACTAAAGGGGCTGTTAAGCTATTCTTGATTTACCATAAATGGTGTTGGTCTATCTTAAAAGGAGGAACATACTCATGAAAAAGCGAACTTTTTTCGCCATCATTATTGCCATCCTCTTTATTATCATAGGAGGTGCAGGAACAGCTTTTACACAAAGACAACTTATCAACGAACGCGACCAGAATGCTATTAATAAAAAAATTCCAACGAAGGAGAATAAAACGCTAAATATTAATTTCAACTCACCTACATTCGTCACTATCACAAAATCAGATGATAATAACATCTACATGAATAAACAAGGAGTTGATTTTAAATTAGACAAAAAAAAACAAGTTGATTGCACGTTTACCGAAGAAAAAGACCTCTCCGCTTTAACCATTAATAATCCAACAGTAAGTAGTGAAAAACGTTACCCATTTTCAATTATTAATTTTAATAATTATACAGATGATACCGTCTACTTACGAATTCCACAACATTATGAATCTGTCAATATAAATGGAAAAAATATAAATGTGTCTATGTCTGATCTCTCTGTAGATAAAATAAATTTTGATATTTCAAATGGAAGTATCTTTGTACAAAATATTCGCTCAAATGACATCTCACAAATAAAAAATGACGTTGATTTTACAATCC